>JGI20214J51088_10000276_pt1 | contig 37363 bp, 64 predicted proteins | sample WetSurMetagenome_FD_51088 | JGI IMG/M metagenome (IMG submission 51088) | reverse complement strand
TTTTTTTTTATTTTATTAATATGTACTTACCGTATCATATTCTGATGGTATTGACGTGTATTCTGAAATAATACTAGATTTATTAGACCAGTAAGTAGCTGCTTGATATGCCGCAGCACATCCAGATGGAACATATATATTAGTTAATGATCCGCCAATATCACCAAGCAACGACGGAGGAGTTGTTGATTTTACATATAATAACTTAATATTATCACAATAACCTAAGAAATCACTAGCCAAAAGAGTAGTTCTTGCTGGCAAAACCAACGTTGTAGCAGATGTAAATTTAAGAAACTGACCATAAGGAAGCTATAAATCCTAGTCACCATCTTGAAATATACAATGTGTAATACTTGGTGTATACATCTAACTATACATATATTGTACATTTTTTGGTATTATCAATGTCGTTAGTAAACAAGTACTAAACGCATTCTATTCTATTTTGTATAGACTTGATGGCAATTTAATCGATGAAAGATTAGGTGTATATTCAAATGTATTAGACATAAGGTCTGTAATACCAGTAAAATACTGAAATTCATCAAAGGTGGTTATTAACGAACCACTTACATTTAATTTATTTCCAAGTTCCCCACTACTATTTTTAAAAGCAGCAGCCTCTGCAGTTGTTATCTAACCATCACCATTAGTATCCAAAGTTGTTATTGAAGATAACACCTTTCTAACGTTATCGTCTGCAAAAGTTATTATAGTACCAGGACTAACATAATTCTGTTGCGTTATTTCTATCATACTTACTAACGATGTCCATTTATCAGAAACAGTTGTTGTTGAATCATTAAACATTATTACAAATGTAGAATTTAGCGAGACATTGTCAAACACAATCCAATTATCATTATTGTTTTCGTATAAATAATGTTGATTCGTTGATATGTTTTGTGTTGTCTCTTTATTAACTCTTATATTAAGTGATGAACCACCAAATGTTGGGCAATTTAATAATATTCTTATTTTATAAATTCCATCTGGTAAGGATGACATTATATAAGATGTACAAGCAGCGCCACTAACAGTAGCATCCATAGATGGCCAAACATTTAGAGTGTTGTTATATTTATTAACAGAATTCCATATATATTTATTTGGATAATATCCAGTAGAATTTGTAAAAATGGTATCACCTGGATTATTATCACCAATATACATATTTTTTAATACACCACCTTGTGTCATTACAGTTCCCCATTCTACAATAGGTGTTGCTTCATATGCGTTTTCGTTAGCACCTGGACTATTGTAATATGCGTTTTCAGATATACCGTTTATATCATAAAACCATCTATCTGTATTCCATTCATGTGTTAGACTATTAATATAACCATATTCTGTGTCAATTGTATCCGCAGATATATTAGCTAAAATTGTATTATGCATCTAACTCTATGTACACAATATAGTAGATTTAACAGTATCTGTTGTTGTATAGTTATCTCTTACTTTTAAATATAAAGTATGACTACCCCAAACAGGGAATTGATAAGATACTGTAGATGTTTCTAATGTCTACCAACTAACAGTACTAAATGTAGAATCTTCACTAAGTAAATACTAAGTAGGAGAACCAGTATATGACATATTTATAGATACGTTTGATACGTTTGTTTTAATTGCCCCATTTTGTATTATAATACTATTTAAAGTTAATGGCTCATAAATAGTTATATTAGAAGATTTTATGTCACTAATTGTTGTACCATTTGTTATTTGACAATATAGTGTTTTAGATCCGTAAGTATCAAAAGTATATGATATAGTATTAGACGTCCATGTATTAAACGATGTTTCGTTAGTTAATGTTGAATCCTCCCCTATTTTATACCCAGTTGGATCATCATCACCTGTTTTAGACAATACTATTGTAACTGTTTTACTTGTAGTACCAACATCACCATTGTTTATCGTGATACTAGTTAATGCAAACACATTATTGTATAATATTGAAGAACTAAGTGTAGAACTAACATAGTAGTTGTTTTTTAATTTTAAATATACCGTTTTACTAGCACTTCCAGAGCTTAATGTGAAAGCTATTGTACTTTCTATTGGAGTCCATTGTGCATTAGCAAAATCTAAGTTTTCACTAATCATATAATATGTTGGAGAACTACCGGAATATGTATAAGTAATAGATACGTTCTTATTCTATGTACTACTATCACCATTGTTTATTTGCATTGTAGATAAAACCAATGTAGCTATATCCAAAATAATATTTTCATTAACGATTAAAGAATTACCATTTATATTTTTTAATTGCGCATATAAAGTATGACTACCTAATGTTTCTGTGAGTGCGTATTCCACATTTGAAGAATTGTATACTTGCCAATTAGAACCTGAAAAATTAGAATTCTCACTTAACCTATAATAAGTAGGTGCTGTACCAGTTGAAATAAATTGTACAGTTATGTTATTTGAAGAAATGGTAGATACTCCATTGTTTATATTAATTGACTGTAATGTTGGTTCTGAACCATATGCGTTTATCCTAGACTAAAATCCAGTTTTTATATCACCATCAATTAGTTGATTTACCTAATATTGGGCATCTTTTTTTGATTGTAAATCCTGCAAAGTTTCATATCTAGTAACATACTTCTGCGCTCTGGTTTCTAATAAAGTACCATAATCTAAATTAATTAATAATGGCTAATTAGAATTTATCAAACTTTCAGTATTATAATCAACACCATAACTTAATCCTTGACAATTTGTAGTAATAGATAGATCCTTAATACTTCTATTCCAATATCCACGAATACCAGATTGCTAAACACCAGTCTAAGTTATTGAAGTAACAATCGATGCACCAGTAGAACCAGTATCTGTATATGTAGGATTATCTGCGATACCTTTATACATTTTAGTAAATATCAATGTGTTTGTACCAGTTGTAGTATCCAACGTCCAACATGCAGCTGGAGTAGAAGTTAATGAAGATTTTATCGCATCGCACAACTATATATTTGTTAAATTAGCAGAAGCATTATATGTAAATTCACTATCTCTTGCTATAAAATCTAAATGAAAAGTTAATGTACCAGCAGTGTTTGTACCAGTATTAACTACATATGTTACAATCTATTGCTAACCACTATTATCAGCAAATATAGGTTTTGTTATTAAGCCACTGTTTGTATTAATAAACATACACTTATTATCAATACAACTAATTGTAGAATCTGTAAATATAGTAGACTAACCCAATTTGCTTATTATCGATTTCGCTGTATCACCGGCATCGTACGATATTGTTTGTGTTTTGTTATTTCTAGTAATGTAACAGTTACCACCAACATTTGCTGTGCCATCCAATGTTAGTACATCAATAATTGTAGAATTGGAATTGTAAATATTAGAAAGTAATAAAGATGTTTGCGGAAAATAGAAATTAGCATATTCCGGTATGGTAGCAGTATACGTTATGCTTTGCCCACTAACTACACCTGAGAATGTTACATTTGTTTTTATATACCACCATTCATACATTTCTTCTAAAGATGGACACCACAAAGTATCATCACCACCTAATAAGTATTTAAAATATAATTCTATCCATAATCCGATATTATTTACATCTGGTCTGTGCTATCCGGTTTGTACCCATTTTCTGTTAATTTTTGATAATTCGGCATTAGCCTATAATTGATTTAATGCATATTTTCCAACATCTGAAGATGGAAAATCTCGATTTATTATAACTGAATTTTTATCCAACGTAAATGAAGAAGAAGCTGGATACACATCTGTTGTTTTACTAACTATCATTGATACTCTTTGATTATTTTTACAAAAAGTATCATATCCTGAATCATCACCGTTGGGAATAATCATTACTTTTGGATACTACTACGCAAAATTAGTATATATATAATTCTAAGCGTTTTCTATAATAAGATCAAATTGTTTCTACGTATTACCATATCCATTACTACCGTTTGGATCATTTATTGGATCCCATACATCATGATAGGATATAGATGAGCCAAAATCGACCATGTCTAACCAATCTGTAGCATAGTTCTACATATAAGTTGGAGTTGCTGGCCAAGTTCCAACAGAAACGTGCGGCATTATAGGTATACCAGTACTATTAGTTCCCTATAAAGCATATTCATAAGTCCACCACAAAAGATTACCAGAATCATTTGGATATGATACACTATCATTGCCATTACCATCCGTATGTACCCACTATGCCCAATTACCAGTACCAATATTTATATGCCTGCCACGTAATGGACTGATTATACGATTATATATTGTGTATGAATCATCAACACTCAATGTGTATGCTTGTTGTTTATCATATTTTAAAGTGGGATACGTTAATGCTACATTTGAAGTATTAACATAAGATGGTAAATTAACAGTAAATGAAATGTTTTTAGTATCAAATTCATATATTATTGTGCCACTTACTGTATTCGTAGTAATTATGTTATTCTTTAATTTTAAATACAAATTTTTAGTACCACTAGTAGAAAACGTATGTGATATTGTAGATGATGTAAAAGCAGTTTGTGTAACATCACTAAAATCTGACAATTCAGATAACCAGTAATATGTTGGATTACCGGAATAACTTATTGTAACATTTACTGTAGCGTATATAGTTGTTATATCACCATTATTGATAGAAATAGAATTTAATGTCAATTGAGTTAATTCGATAGTGTCTGTTGAAGAGTCGGTCCATGTTATACCGCCGTCGCTACTAACTTTTACATATACTGTTTTCTAACCAAGTGAACTACTTAATACAAACGAAACTGGATTAGCGAATGTTTTTATTGTAGCATCTCTATAGTCAGAATATTCACTAATCATGTAATTGGTAGGATTCTAATGAATTACATTTATTGCTACACTTATAGTTGTATCATCTGTTGATGCGTTACCACCATTTATGATTACACTGTTTATCTATATTGGCTACTATGCTATAGCATCAAAAGATGTAGATTTATAGTTAGATTCACCAATATCATTTTTAAGTTTTACATAAAATGTATGTACGCCATATGATGTTATTGTAAAAGGTAAATCGTTCTAACTAGATACATTTACCGCTTGCCATGTTGCACCAGAAAATGTAGAAGATTCACTAATCTAATAATAAGTATAAGCACCTATATACGATATATGAAGTGTGCCAGTAATACCTTCAATATACCCATCTGAATCTAAATTATTTACTGATATACTTGTAATAAAAGGTTCATGCTTTAACACATCTTCGTTATTAGCATATTCTGTTAATATTAAATAGTTGATAGATCTAGAATAAGTATCAGATCCATCGTGTATTATATCTACAATTAAATCACCGGATACATCAGGAGACATCGTTTCTAACAACATAGTGTCACTTGCATTATTAGCAACATTCATATCATTTGAATATGTTCCATTACATAATAATTTAGCATTTGCTGTTGGTATAGGATCAACGTTCCACCAATAAGAACCATACGCTTCTATGTCGTATTTATAATTAGTATTTAAACCGGTAAATTTTAATCTACCAAAATTAGTAGATTTCCAAGATGTTTGCCATCTACTACCTCCTACTTCTTTAGGGATGGAACCTATAGTACATAAATTATAATTAGACATACCGCCAGTCCAAGAAGAATATATTGTACTGTCGTTAATTGGAGATACTGATATATTAGATGTTCTATAATATTCATCAACAAAAGTTGTATTCGGTGTATACCAAAATTTAGTAGAAGAGGGATCTCCAACTATATTATTCCATGTAGAATCAGTTGGTATACTGTTATCACTTACAGATGTAAAATTTATTTTATATATACCAGTTATATTTGTATAATTACCAACATAATTTATAACAGTTTTATCAGTAAATGATTGCACTGGTACATTATAATCAGACAATAAATAATTATTGTTAGTATATGATAACAAGATATGCGTTTGTTCATCATACGTAGATAAGGTATTATCCGGTATTTTTATTACTAATGTGTTTAAATTTTCTGAATCTACATAACAGGAACTTAATACTCGATTATTGTTATCTTCTGTTAATTTAAAATTTGATAATAATTGATTTTTATCAACTATATTAATAGCAATATCAAAAATTAACTATATTTGAGTTCCTATCTTATTGGTTTTTAAACTCTATAATGAAGGAAACGTTTCTGTAGCTAACAATGTACGCTGTGTAACTATATTAGAGTAATTACTATTTCCGTTAATAGCTAATATTTTTATTTTATAACTATAATATGTTCCAGAAGTTAAATCAGTATCTGTATACGTTTGAATAGTTTTATCTGTTATAGTAGCTATATTTGAAAAAGAACCACTCGCAGTAGCTCTATAAATTGAATACGATACAAAGTCATCAGTGCTAGAATAATCTTGAGACCAATCCAATTGTAATGAAGTTAAACTCCTATTAGATATTACTAAATTTGTTATAGCAGTAACTGTTTCGTATGTTTTTGCAGAAATATAATTTCCAAGCGAACCGGTATCACTATTTCTAAGTGGTTGAACTTTAAAATAGTATGTCGTGTTTGCAGACAATCCACTAACTGTTGTGGTATTTTCAGCATCTACAGTTATTGTACTTTGCAATGTATAATTTAATTCAGGACTATTTGATACATATATGTTGTAACCTGTATCTTCTACATTATTATTATTCCATAACAATTTTATAGTATCTTGACTTTGAACTTCAGCCATTAATTCACTTACTTCACTATTAAAATCAGTAGTAGGAATCGCGTCAAATAAATAATATTCTGGAAATTCTGTTATATCTGTAGTAAACGATCCACCAACAGAACTTAATGTTGTATAATCTCCACTAGTGCCATGTTTTCCTTCAGTACTATACTCTATATAATCACATACGGCTTCTACCTAATGCCAAGCCAATGATGGTGTTGTGTGAACTGTATATACTGGATTTCCATCATCGTCTGTTCCTTCCTAAACATAAGCCTCTGCATTTAAAACTGCATCAGATCCTATTTTATTTATATTTATAGCTTGTATAGGACCGACTATTGGAAAATATGGATTTTGTTCAGTTGTTGGCAATGTAACAGTTTCAATGCCACTTACTGTTGTGTGAACAGCTCCTGGTAAAGCCGTTCTTTCTGCCTTGCACGCTTCATAATATAATTTCTAAGATATATTTTGCGGATTTGGTATTTCTGGTACGTATGTTGTAACTTTTGTAACAGATGTAACTGATGTCGGAACTTCAATTATTGCATTGTGAATACCCTCATTGTCTTCTGTTTTATAATATATTGCGTAAGCTCCCTTTTGATCAGATTTATGCCTAAAACAAGCAATAACAACATTAGAATCTGAAGAATAAGCTTTAGTACCTATAAGGTAATAATCTTTTAAAGTATTTCGGAATGTGGCTATATACCAATATGATCTAGTTATTGGATATCCACCATTGGTTAATAACTATCCAAAAATACCAGTTGTAGCAAATCCTCCTCTAGAATTCTATACTTCATATTGCTATATGTTTTTATATTTTGCACCTGGCGTAGTGTCTGTTACATCATTCCAATGAAACATTCCAAAACCTGCACCACCATCATAAACTCCTGTACCAAAATAGTCTTCTTCACATTCACAATCATAATAATTAACCATCGAAATACCATATTTCATTGCCTATATACAGTATCGAATCGTCCAAGCACCTTTAACATCAGACGCGTATCTGTCTGGTATATTCCAAGTACCTATTGTTCTACCAGACAAACTCATGCATTGCAATTTACTACTACTACCATCCGTTAATTGTCCAACATGACTAGCTTCACCATAACCAAATTCAGTAATCCACATTTCTTTATCGGGAAAATATCTATCTCGATAATCCAAATAATCTGTAAAATAAGTAAACCATGGGTTTGATGAAACAGCATATTGATCAAACGATTGTGCAACTACAGAACCATTTGTAAGATACATGTGAAAATTAAAAACATCAAGTGGGACATCCTTATTTGGTCTTAGGTTGATAGTCTACTAATAATAATCAAACATGTGCTAAGGTTCTATACTAGCAGTACCAGGATCTATTACTAATAAATTAGAATCCGCATTCTTTACACCATAGTTGTTTATATTATCTGAACCTAATATTGCACTACTATTACCATCGTAAATTCCACAAACTAATGCAAAATGTTCGGAATCATTCATATATCCAATCCATTCAGACCATGTCTAATCCATTTCATTTCCAGGTTCTATTCCGCTTATTAAATCTAATCCAGATGCCGTGTTCTCATCAGAGCTATTTGTCGTTTTTATATATAACGGTATATTGGTTGCAGATACAGTTATACTACCATATTTTGCAGCTAAACCATAACACATTTTTGCTATTGTACCGTAATGCTATGGATTTTCTGTTATCTTATAGTATGGTATAAAACCATCTAATTGTTTTTTTGGCATAGGACGCCATGTATTTGGTAACCATATGTCATCTACCATTCGTGCTCTATCGCCATTCGAATATGAAAAATAGTCAGGTACACCAGTATTAGTTAAATATGGTTTTAACCCATATTTTTTCCAATGATTCTATAAATGTGCAGTTAGTCCTTCGCCAGTACCATTGTTACCAGTAATCCATGGTATATCGTTGAATTTAAATTTAACATCGGAAAGATCATTAAATGAAGTAGTTATCAAATTTCCACTAATATCCTAAGCACAGAATTGACCATAATGTACATAAAGTCTTACTTTTTCACCGGATACTAAAGAATGTAGTCTACCCTACTAATACAAATGGCCATTTACACAAAAAAACTAATCTACTGTCTTTTGCTGCCAAGCTTTCCTTTTTTGCGGTAATAATTTATTTTTAGATATGTTTGAACCATTAGCGTTTCCATATAATAATATATTTGCTATTGGACATATATCACCATTATAATCACTATCATCTGGCCAACTATATGTACCATCGCCACTTGAATATATTGTATCATATGCAATTTTAAACAAACGATAGTTTCCGCCTTGAAAATCTACTATAATCCAATCTTTAAAATATACGGAACAATCCTATATTAACTGCCATGTTCCACCAATTTTTTCTGTAGCATACACCCTGAATCTGCCTTTATTGCCACCAGTTATATACATTTTATCTAATTTAAATATAGATTTTAAATCAAAAATTAAATTATAAAAAATGTGAGGACGTGAATATTCATTCGGAGACCAATACGTAGAATATGAACCATTACTAGTAGTGTCAGGATAACCATTATTTAAATATACAGTTTTATCTGCTTCATCTATTAATAAAGCCGTACCAACAACAGAATTTCCATCATCATCAGTACCATCTAACTATGTCATATCAACTATATTACTTGTAGATAACGGTATCTAATAATAAGAAGTATTGTCGGTTGTACCAGATGTTTGAAAATAAACATAATTTGAAGCGTCCGATGTATATGTTACATTGTTTGTTATTTTGTTTGATTTGATATAAACGTAATAATCTTGATTTGATTTTAAATTAACTAATGTAAATTTTTCTGTATTACCTACTGTTGCTGGAGTTATATCATTTGTTACTCTAGTCAATGAACTCCAAGAACTATCAACATCATCCAAAAGTGAATTACTATAACGTATATCATAATCAGTAACAGGAATACCAGAAACACCAGATTTAGGAGATGCCCATGTTATTGTACACATATTTAGATTAGAATATACAATATATAAATCATTTATTTTAGTTGGTATATACGCATTTCCATCAGAAACAATTGTAGTTGTATATGCATATATAGATCCATTGCGAACATAATATGTAATTAACGACGAAGTACCTTCAGCTATAGTAAGATCTATGCTACCAATTATTCCTTCAGCTACTAATGTTTTGAATCCAGTTTGATTTACTATTATTTTTCCACAAGATCCTTCTGAATAATTAGTTATAACTAAATTATAGACAGAATAGCCACTACTAAGTGTTATTTCAGCAAATGGAGTGCTCTAAAAGTTTATAGTAAATATGTTTTTTGATGGCGATACTGTAACATATTTATTATTTGTTATATCTTGATATGTCGTATTTATAGAAGAAACGACATTGTTAAATTCAGAAGCTGATAATTCGTCTCCTGTCTTTTTTGTAGTTATACTTATTATATCATTCATATTAACTTAATATTAAATCAAAAGTATATGGGAATGCCTAGTTTGTATTATCAAAAGTTATTGTCATATCACCAGCGTCTGTTGATGTTTTCGTATTTTTTACCAAAGTAAATACATTTTCAGCGTCTACTGTATAATTATTTTCTACTGTACTATCGGTATCAGACTACATTTCATATGTTACTAATAAATTATAATTTCCTAAATATATTTGTTCTGATGCTGGAAAATATATATATATTGTAGCTCCGCTAACATTCAAATAATAAGGAGCTTTGTACTAAAAGAAATTATAAGTATATTCTCCAGGAGAAATATAATCATTTATTTTAGTAGTTGTTGAATCTAAGTCATCACCATTATTTAAAGATATTTTAGCAATAAAATTCTACACTTTACTTAAATCCACAGTAGTAATACCTTGCTTTAAAGTACATATCATTTTTACATCGTTACCTATTCGTATTTTCATTGTTTATTATAGTAAAAAAGGTGAGTAAGGAACCGTTTAAACTCCAAGCTCACCTTAGTTTTAATGTTTAATTAATATTAAGCACAGAAAGCTGCGATTTGTTGTCCAATCATACTGCTAGCTAAAGCGGTTGTATTGTCAACATAAACCTCAACAGTTTGCTTTGTTTTTCTGAAATCGTCTTCTGCTGTAGCATGTACAGGTTCAAACTCTATAATAGCGCCATCGTAGTTCTTTGTAAGATCTACATTTAATTCAGGTTTAATTATAGGCCACCATGTACGGAATGTAATTCCACGATAACCAAGAGCTGCTTGTTCACGATCTCTAATTATCTTGTTATAACCTTTACCGTCAGATCCTGGGGTTTTGGCAATTACAAGATTATCAACAGCATACTTATTTTTTGAAGCAAAACCTGCAGCATTTGGATTAGTGTAGTACATGACAGCTGTCATATTTACTCTAGTATAAATGTTTATTGATTCTTTACCATTGTTATCATCTTTTGCAAGAGCAGTAAGAGTCAATATAGAATTTGATACAGATGCTGTACAACGTCTACGTGTATCTTTGTTTATCTGAATCATAAAAGCAGTAAACAAATCAGACATACTAGATGTCGTAGCGAAAGCTTCGTATGTGTGCGTGAATTGTCCTGGATGCTCGTATAAATCTCTATAGATTATACGTAAAACATAACGATAACCAGTAACAGCTACTGCCGATGCACCACTAATATTAACTATATCTTCATAGGGAGCAGAATAAACGAATGCATCGTAATTCTTTATATCTTCTTTAGATATAAGCGGTGTATACTGTACTAGATTAACAGAACTTGTTGTGCCAGTTGCAGGATTAGTATAATTCTATGTAGTAGAACTAACCAAACCCAACTTCATTTTGTCAGCTGCTGTAGCAGCATTTACTGTAGTAATTATAGCTCCGGTATTATCAACCATTACAATATTACCAGCAGTACTAAGAGATCCAACAGTTGAAGGTTGTTGACCACCAACTAGGACCGAATTTACATGTTGTAACATAATTATTTAATTTTATTTTAAGTCTAACTACTTTATTCTATAATATTTCTAAGCTAGACTGATTTAAAATGGTTTACTCCATTGTGTTAATTTCGTTTTCTATTGTTTGATATCTAGAATTCTTAGAGTTTTCGATATACATAGCAACAGCTAACTTAACTATTTCATTTAATATATTATCTGAAAAATCAGTATAATCAGCAAATGGATTTGACAATGACACTTTATTAGGTTTTCTAATATAAGTAATGTCATACTCAGATATTGAATATGTACCATCTGTTAACAGTAAACAACCATTTGATGTATGAACACGTAATGGTCTAGCAGATCCATTATGCATATGAAAATCAGTTAAACTATTAGTAATTCTACCCATATAATTATCCAAAGTACATTCAAATACATCACTAACACTTTTATCTGAAATATCATTGTTTGGATAAATTATTACATTTTCATCTAATACAAATAATAGATCAGCAGGATATGTTATGTTATATTGAGTATAAGTAGTTTTATATTCTATACCACTTAGATTTAACGATACAGTAGTTAATAGATTAACAAGATCTCTAGTACGCTTCTCATTCTATTCAAAAGAAGTCTAATTAGAATTATTACCATCATACCGAGTTTTAATAAACTTATCTACAGCTTGGTTGAGCCAATAAACTATATCAGAACTTATTAATTTGTCAGTAGTAACATTATCAATATTAGCAGCCTCTAATTCAAATGCATATTGTAAATCTATATTTGTCATAATTATTGATTATTGTTTTGTTGTTGATTATCATCTTGTTTTACTGATAATCTATATGCGCCTTCTGTTATAAACATATTAACAGCACCTTCAACTATTTCCTAATGTACATTTTCAGCCAATTCACATTGGTCTACTATTGTTGTATCATTGTTTGGATTTATTACATTAAATGTGCGTGGCTTCCTAATATAAGTGATAACGCAATCTTGTACAATAGTATATGTATCTGTATACAATGTTATATAATTGTTTTTAGCAGAATCAGCATCTAAAACAGCGCATGGCTATCTTAATATTGGTTGATTATAATAACTAACCAATACTTTTTCAACATCATCCTAACTTATTAACTTGTTCGGTACTTTTACTAATTTATTCGTAACAGATTGATTAACCGCTAAAACAGACATGTTTGAATCATAATATTGAGTTAAATACTTATATATCTAACCAGATATTGTTTTATTAACAGTAGCTAAATTAGTATTATCCTTTGTAGTATCAATATTAACATAGGCAGTATACTGTTTAAAACTAGAATTTGCTTCCCACTTATAATACATTTTACCTTGATAGAAAAATACTATTTTGTTATTCACATTATCATACATAGGTCCTTCTGTAGTACCATTATAAGTAGACGGAATAACATAACCAGGTAATACAGCATTAAAATCAGCATATGTAAAAGTTAATCCGCTTATTGTTAAGCCGACTATACTAACTGCACTATTTATATCAATATTATACTAAGTGGTTGTACCACTAAAATTCATATATGTACCAGTTACATCACTTTCTGATCTTAAGTATAAAAAGAATTTACTATTATCATTGTTTGGTAACTAAAATCTTTTTGCATAATTATAATCCGGTAATGTATAACCGTTTTTTAATGTAGTTGTTACTATCAATGCCTTGAATGCATCTAAGTTTTTATGTAGTGTCTCTACACTATTTTTGGTAGAATCTAAACTAATATAGTTCTCTTTTAAATATCTTTCTTGATAAGCATTTAAAAAATAAAATATTGTATCAGAATCTATCTTATTGTTTATTATAAAATCAGGATTTGCGAGTTGAACTAAACGTTCAAACTCAACCTACATTTGTCTAGCATCCATTATTCTTGAGTATTTATAAATTGACTTTTAGTTTGCATACGCTGTGATTCAATATTTTCTAGTGCAATTAAAACAGCCATATTAATTAATTCATAAGCAACACTATCATTAAACTAAAAAATATCAGTTAAACTAGAAGCATTTATTGTATTAGGATTAGTAACATATGTCAAATAAATACTAGTATTAGCAATGTTTGTTATTATATTATTGTCATAAATTACAAACAACTACCCGTTTTCAATATATGAAATTGGATATTTTATCCATGGTTTATTGTAAGGAGTGCATTCAAAGGATTTAGCTTTTTCATGAGTAACTAACAACATAGGATAAAATGTATTATTATAACCTACAATACCTGTTACGAATAACATAAAATTATTTGGCAATTGTATATAAAAGGCATTCTATATATTAGATGCAGATACAGTAACAGCAACATTTGACGTTGTAATCAATTTTTGTAAATCAGCTATTCGTTTAACATCACCTTCAAATGCTACCTTACGTGTATTATCACCTGTGAATTTAGTATTTATTAATGACAAAAGCCCTTGATTCAAAAATATACATATTTCAGAATTAGTAAAGTCTGGATATGAAGTTATGTTAACCTTATCCATAGATACTCTAAAGAGACTGCATAAGTCTTGTGTTGTCATTGTTATTATTTTATATTATTGTGACTATTACTTTATATCTATTTCTTTCATAATAGTCATTCTTAAATCTTGATTTTTAGGTTCATCCAGGTATTCAACAGTGTCACTTAATGATTTACCTATAACATCAGTACCATAATAATAAATGTTTTTATTCTTTCTAATAACATTCTTACTTATAGCTTGTGCTATAATAAATTCAGTATTCTTATTTTTGTTATTAACCCATTTATCAAAAAATGATGCTGGGTCATGTTCTATTGAACTAAATAATTTTGATTCTACAAGATCTTCCGACATCGTATCTGATTTATAGCCATACAGTCTAAGACATTTACGCATATCAACCATTGATAGTTTATCGAACTCTTTAATAGCATCACGTTTAATACGATTTGCCAAATTATTTTGTTCAGCTTCTGCTTCACTATTTATAAGAACATAGTCAGTACCAGGTTTAATATCACTTAGTGATGTAGCTACTCGCTTATGTCCTTTTAAAAACTAGTATTGCATATCATCCCAAGGATTACCTTCACCAACATGAAAAATTATTGGTTTAGAACCAAGTTTTACACAGAATGTATCCCAATAAGGACTACCCTTACTTAATTTACCTTCTTCAAAACCAAGTTGTTTTTCAAGACGTCTCTCGTCTTCACTAGTTAAACCAGTGTATATGCTTCCAGATCTAGTCCAATAAGGAGAAATATAATCGAAACAATTCTAATATTTTAATATCTTTGACCATGAGTCAAGACCTTTTTTTCTTAAAGTTACTTCCATATCTTAACGATAGATTATTTGTTATCTATCAGTCTGTGCGGTGTTTAGCCGCACACTGTGTAGATTATTATTTTTAATTATTATTATGCTGCTTCATTATCAGTAGACTCAGTAGCATCACAGATCAGTTCACCACAAGCACGCGGATCACGAACCATAATACCTACTTCACCCAAGAAATGAACTTGATACCCATCACGAGCGTTAGAACGCATTGTCGTAATAGCATTTGAATAACCAGCACCCGGAGCTACAGATCCACCAGTATACCATTGAACGAATTCACGTCCCTTACGTACAACTTTTACGATATTAGGTTGACCATCACGAGAACCAAAATCCAAGAATGTAAATCTATAAGATTCTAGTGGTTTACCAGTAATAGGATGTAACTGACGATTATAAACGATATTATCATAAAGAGGACAATGTTTAAGAGTCAATTCTATACCATTCGTCATTTTATAAGTAGTAAACTGTCCACCAAGTGTCAATTCTTGACCAGCACCTGTTATAAATTTAGTATCAACAATTGTAAAATTAGCTACTTTCTCTTTCAATACACGATCAAATTCACGCATACCCATTTCACCTGTAAGTGCTACGAATTTACGTTCACCAACACCCAATATATTATAAGAAAGATCAAATAAGAAATCCTCAAGTAATTCAGTTGTCAACTTAGTGTAATATCTACGATTTGCAGGACAAATTTGTTGTAATAAACCAGCTCCAATATATACAGGACGACCGTTACTACCAACCAAAGATGTAGTACCATCTGGATTAGCATTATATTTAGAATATATTAATTGACGTTCCATACGTTTATTCCATTCGCGCATAGCTTTCCACTCTTGATAATCAGACCACAAATAAGAAGATTTACCAGTTGCTGGATCTTGCAAAGCAATAGCTAATACTGTAGAATATACAGAACCAGTAATGTCATAAGATAAACGAACTGTAGTCAAATGATTACGAAGTTTAACCTATGTGTTATAATTTATGATATCGGCTTCATCAGAGTATTCTTCATAGGCAGAACCTAAACGTGATACTTGACGACCTGCCAACAAGTATTCGCCAGGTACAAAAGAACCAGCTTGACCATCAGCCAAGAAAACGGTATATACCCAGTCATTACCATCTTGATACGGTGTACCTTGTATACGTACTTGATACTCTTTGTTATCAAATTCTATTATTGCACCAGCGCCAAACCATTTATCTGCAAGAGCTAATAGAATAGGAGTATTACCTAGTCCAGGAGTAACTGTAGATGCATTTGCTGTAGTAATTGCAGAACCATTCCACTTTGCCCAACGAATGTCAATAGCACGGTCTGTATCAATTAACACATTCCATTCATATTGGCGATTGTCAATTATCATAGTTTTACCAAGACCACCTGTTAAGAAGTCTATTGTAGATCCATAATCTGAATCCTTTGCACCAAAAACATATGAAATTACACTAGCAACCTCATGAGGTCTAGTTAACAAAGCGCTAGAGAGCATGTTCTCATCAACTAAATCTGAGAACCATTTACCTCTATATAACTGTAGATTGTTTAGAAAATTATTTTCCATTATATTTAATTAATTATATACTACCAAGTATTGAAGCCGCTGCTTTAAATACTGGTGTAGATTGTTTTGAGGATACGGTCGTTTGTGACCTATTACCCTTTTCTGTTTTAAATGATTGTTTTAATTTTTTTACGGCGGAAGTTTCACCACTTCTTGAAGCGGATTTTAATAACTAATCGCCTTTCATCATAAAATATGCAGATTCAATTAGATTCTTTTTTACATCTTTTTGCCAATCTTTTTGATATTGCGTAACGCCATTGGCATCTGATTTAAACAAATAATTTAGTAATTTAGGTCTGTCTTCTTTAGGTATCTTAATTTCCTTAACAGCTTGTAAATTATTAATATCATTCGTTAAACCATCGTAAAATTCTTTTTGCTGCTTTACTTGTTGTTGTTTAAGAATTTCTTGATTCTTTAATACTTCCTCATTTTCCTATTTAGTTTTTTTGTCAAGTATTTCTAAAGCATCATTAGCTTCATCTTCAAGTAATCCGGTTTCTTCGAATCTATTAATTTTTTTATTAATTTGAGTATCACTATAACCTTCTTTTTTTAAATATTCTTTAATTATAGTTTTTTGATTGTCTTCATTTTCCATATCGATATTATCATAGTCAATACCTTTTGATAATTGATTATAATAATCTTCAAATTTGCCACCATTTTTAATATAATCATCCAAGTTTTTAACTTGTTCTGATGAATAAGTAGGTTTAGAATTTTCATCGATTAAATCACGAACCCAATCGGTTAATGCCTCAATTGAATCTGGTTTATTTTCTTCATCGACTTCAACATTTAATGCCTCTGCAAATACATCAAAGAAATTAGAAACTGCCGTTGTTTCATCTTCATCAACTTCATCGTCAGTATCATTTTCAGTGTCTTTATCTTGCTCATCATTATTGTCTTTGTCGTCTTCTTTTTGTTTTTTATCTTCCGTATCTTCGGTTTCATCTTCAGTTTCATCGTTAGAATCGTCATCAGATTCTTCTTTTTTTACGGGTTTATCCAATTTACTTTTAATATGTTCAGGAATTTCTTCCTCATCATGATCTTTAGGTTTTGGATCTAAATCTGTTACACCATCTTCATCTTTATCATCTTCAGTAGTTATTTTAGTTATATCCTTATCTGGATTATCGTGTTCACTAAAAATAGCCCCAGAAACTTCATTTAACAAAGATAGCGGACTTTTTATTTCGTCTATATTTTCCATTTTTTATAAAATTTAATCAGTAGATATTATCCAATACTGTTAATGTTTAAACTTAGATGCATTTCGTGCAAAATTAGCACGTTTTCTAAGCTAAGCACTGTATTTACCCTTAGGTGCACTCAGCACTTTATTGGCATATGCCTATACTCCCATACCAGCTCTTTTAGCGCTAGCAGTGAATTTTCCTTTATTTTTTTTCTTAATATGTATGCCACTATTATTCATTACTGCTTTATTTTTTTAGTTTTACTATTTTTTATCTCACCTACTACAGGATTAGCAATCGCTACTTTCGCTTTCATCTTTTCTCGATCCATCGCAGCATTATCCTTCTATTCTTGTAATGATGATGCAGCAGTTATCTTTTGTTTTTCAACATCAAGTTTTTTATCTTCTAATGACATTTTCTTATCAATTTCATATTGCTTAGTAAACTTATCAGACTCTATTTTTTCATGTTGTAATTCCTTATCAGCTATTTCCATAGGATCCGGTATACCATTATTATTTTGATCAAGATCTTGTTGATGATTATATGTTTCCATTTCAGCTATTGTAATTTTTGTCTGATTATCTTGATCTACTTTATAACGTTGCAAATCTAGTTCTGCCTGTTTTATTGTAAGTTCTTGAGCCTTTGACTGATTTTGTATTTGAGCTAATTGCTATTGTTGCTATGCTTCCTATTGTTGTTGTTGTTCAGCAGTTTGTTGTTGTTCATCAACAATCTTACGTAATTTATCTTTAATATTCTAAATATTATCGCTAGTTAATATTTCTGCTGCTTCTAATAAAGTAGCACCATTCTACATAGCTGGCTGTATTAATTGTTTTAATTGATCCATTCTTTGTAAATCTTTTGTAGTATCAGAAACAAACACATCCATATCAGAATAATAAAATTCTGGTACAATATCGATAAATGCTCTTTCGACATCATCAAATATGTACGATAATTTCTTTTTACCACTCTATTGCCAAGCACCTTTTGCTGTGTTTAATAGCATATTCAATGAATTACGTTTACATTGATTATGCATCCAAAAAAGTGGTTCTGTTACATTCGAAGAAGATATGATAGCTTGTTGCGTATTTCCAACAAGTTCACTAGGTGTTATCTAACCCATACGTTGATCTGAAATACCAGATAAATCACTAGCCATCTACTCTATTTTAGTCATTAACTAAATATACTGTGATATTACTTGTGACATACTAGTATCCATAGTACCAACTTGATTAAACTATGAAGGTTTACCTCCTTCTCTACCAGTAACATTCCAACCTTCTTCGTACGGATTAATAAAATTAACGCCAACTGAACTCAAGTAATGTAACCATCTTGGTACATCAATACCCATCGACTTAGGTATCTGTGTAACATCCATATTGATGACCTTACCTTTGTCTCTAGCAAGAGCTAACTCTAATCTATACCAAAGTATAATATACATATATTGTAATGGCTTAAGTATGCTAACCAATGATCGTGGAACGCTATTAGTGTTACTGTATACTACACCGCAATATGGTAATTTCTATGAATTTGGATTATCTAAAGATACATGTTGATATTCTAATGGCTTACAGCCAATATATAATTCATGACCAATACGATAACCTTCCCATATTTCTTCTATCCAATCCCATTTTATATCAATCTCTGTACCATTCTTAGTATAATTTTCATCAACTATAGTCTACTATACTTCACCATTTTCATCTTTATAATAAACGTATGCTATCTTCTTAAAGGAACGCCAACAACAATGCCAAACATTTACTGTATTACGAGCTCTAAAATCATAAGTAGGATTATCAACAATACGCATTTTAATATGATTAAAATCATCAATCATACTTTTATCTGTCATATATGATTGTGGTGATCCACCTATAAGATCTATTAGTTTATTTAATTGCTATTCATCCATCTTATCAAAAAATCGATCATATACTTCCGTATAAGCCAAACGCATTCTACGACAAGCCCAATCACCATCTTCAATAAATTCTAGTTCTGGTGATTTATCAAATGAAAAATACATTGGATTTACTCTTTCTAATATTGGCTCATGATTAAGTATACCAACATAGTATACTTCCTAACCACTAATTAAAGCATCTTTCCAACCCTTTATATACTCATGATCAATATTAAGTTTCTAACGTAAATAATTTAATGTATGATAACCAACATTCTCTACGATATCTTTATAATCACGTTTCATATAATCAGCAATATCTGCTGGTGGCATTATCTATCCACTTTTTATCTTCTACTAATATTGTTCAGCTGCTTTTGGATCCATTTTGGCAGTAATAGTCTACATTACATAGTCTAATACCATCTGTTTTGTTTTATCTTGCATACTAGAAGTAGCTTCTTCATCTGTTCTAGTTACAATAAAATTTAACGGACGTTTTGTTTCTTCACCAATAAGTAAATCAACACGATTTCTGATTATGTTAAAATCATGTGGTGTAGCAGGAAATCCATCGTCAACTTTAAATGGATTAGTAACAGCCTTTAAATCTCTTTCATCAAATATACCATTATATAAATTATAATACATTTGGAGTTCTTCAAAACGTGACCTAGTCATTCCACCTGAAACAACTTCACCCATACCAATCACATAATCTATACATGCTTCCTACCAAGGTTCGTCCTTTTCAGACATTGGTAATTTCTATATTGGAAATACAGACTAATTATATCTCATAAATTAATTATTATTAAACGTAAAAACTGGTATATCCTATCCTTGAATTAATTGCTAATCGGGTTCATTATATTCATCAAACCATTGCTTACTAAATAATGGGACTTCAAATAGTTCACGTTGTTTATTTTCTTCCTCGTTCTTTTTTACTGTTAAATTGTATAACTACTCTTTATAAATCATAACCATGCATAAGGCTATTATTCTATCGACGTTTACTATACCATTCGTCTAAATAAGTTCTTCAAGTAATGGTTCACTAAATATCCTAGTTAAATTCTTTTTACCAGGCGCATATTCAGTATTCAACCATTCTTTAATCAAACCTTCACCGTATTGTCTGATTTCTTTTGTCATATGTATTCCTTTACCACGACTAACATGACTATCATTAATTATATCTTTTATGATATCTGGCTAATCTGCCAATAAATAATCACAATGATGCTATTTAAAATAAGTAGCCAATCCTTTCCATTGGTTTTCATATAATAGTCTAGCATTATAATATAACAATAATTTACGAACATTTTCGTAATAATCTTCTGCAGTAGCTGGTCTACCAGTATACTCAGCTACTATCATATCATAGTATGATTCAAAGTTCTAAAATCGTTTATAAATGAATGTAGCACCTAATGAATTAGTCTATGACTAATCGTGATCATACGGATCATTACCTGCTATATACAAACCAATTGGTGGATCCTTTATAGGATGTTCCCATATAACAATACTACCAGTAGGATCAACATCCCTAGGTAATGGATACTATGTTATATCCCCATGTTTCTTTTGCTGCCACGATAGTTCGCCATTAACATAAATTAGATCACCAACCTATTTGAAATTCTTAAATTTTATATTTCCACGTACTAATGCTAACTACTAAGTCAATTCTTTCTTTGGAAATATATTACCAGATACTTCTAGGCAAGCTTCCATAGGACGCATTGGGTGTTCTGCTATATATCTGTCTATCGCAGAATTATCAGTAGCTCCTTCAATTACTTTATTACGGTCTTCATTTATAAAATCTATAGTCTTTTCTCTTAATGAATTACCATAATCATCCATAAACAAACGTTCACCTGTTGCTTTATCTATAGTTGACATGTTAGCCCATGTTGGTACAAAGAATCCACATGTCTAACTAGACATATTTTCATCCCAAATATTAGGTAACTATAATATATTATAACCGTCGCCATGATAAAACAACTCTCGTAATCCCCTAAAGTCCTCACCTTCTTCACCACCTGTACCATACGCTATCATTAAACCATAAGCATAACCATCTTCTTCAATACTAGGTCTAGCTATTTGCCACGAAGTAAGTATATTAGGAAAGGTACCAGCCTCTTCCCACAATATTAATTTACCACGCTTACCACGTATCCTATCTGGCTTATCCTTTAATGATATACCGATTATCTCTGATTTATAACCATCCTTAGTTTTATTGCCGTGTTCATCAGTTGTTTCATAACCAGATTGTCTATGCATTTGTGTATCAACCAATCTCTTTTTTGACCACGCTGTATGTTGGTCAATGAAATCCATCATCTCCCAAGCTTTACTTAATAGTCCGTCATTCATAAGATACTCTTTCTCTGATGCTACTGCATATGATTTAGAACCTTCTATTAAGAAATAATTTCTGCACAACATTGAAGCACCTTTAAATGAATACCCTTTGCCACGTGCTTTTAATACTGATAGATGTGAACCTTTTTCTTCTGCTTCCTATATTGCTAAAAAATAATAATAATCATAATCATAAAAAGATGCCCAATCCTATACACGTTCCTATTTTAATCGTTTTTTACCATGTCTATCAACAACCATTGATTTAATCAAACGGTATATTGGCGTATAGTTCAAATAAAAATAATTATAACCGCTAATCCAATCACCATCTGGTGCAGTATAACCATTTAAACAGCGATCAGTTTCTTCATCCCAAAATGCAATATAATCAGTAGTACCAGCTGGGTATAAGCAATACTCACCATGCTACTAAAAAAATATTACAGCTTTCCTAAACTTATCAGGATATATTGTTATTTTATTAAAATCTATCATTATTTCTTATGTGGTCGTTCATATAAACCTAATTTGCCACCACCAGTTATTCTACCTGATTCTGCTTGTTCTGCCATAGCTCTCTTCTTTGCAGAATCAACTGATTTAGCATTAGCTTCAACATCTTTGACTAATCTACTTATACTTGTGGCTACTTTCATTTTATCTTCGATGTTTAAATTAGCACTTTCAACTTCACTACGTATGTTCTATAATGTCTATGTAAGCCATTCTAGAGCCTCCTCGCTAGCCTAATATAACCTAGTCAATGGTGTCTACTAAAACTAATTAAAACGCTGTGATAACTCTTGTAAGGAATCACTAGGCTTATATTCTGAGTTACCCATAATATCTTTACCGACAATACTAGAACGTATTGCAGAATCATAAGATAAGTATGGTGAATCCCACTTATATAACCAAATCACATATTCTATTTCCTTGATAGCCTTATCCTTATCTTTACTATTGTTATAGTAGTCTTTAAATGGTGGAATTGCGAGCTCATCAGTATCTAGTATTATTTTATTTCCTTGTATATTAAACATCGGTATATACATATATGCTGAAAGGGGGCATCTGTCTTGATACTCCCTTTCGGTATTTTATAATCTTAAATTTTATTTAAACCTTAGTATTACTTATTTCTTTGTAGTACTAGTAGTATTTTTTTGTTTATCAGTAGAACCGAAACCATCAGTTCCTCTATCTGAATCAGCTAATTGATCTGACTCGTTCATTGTAATATTTGGTAATGTTGTAATAATCAATTGTGCAAATCGTTCACCTTCCTTATATACGATTGGAACTACATTTGTATTTGTTTTGCATTTAGCAATTATTTCACCACGATAACCAGAATCTATTACGCCAACTCCGTTAGCAAAAGAAACAGATTTCTTACAAATTGATGATCGTGGATAGACAAATCCTACATAATTCTTTGGTAATTCAATAGATATACCAGAATGAAATACTATAATCAATTGTCCATCTTCACCCAATTCTGTAGTTATACTAGATACAGTTAGATCAAACCCAGCATCACTATCATGCATTTTTACAGGAGCAACAGCATTATCAGCAAGTTTCTTATATTTTAATTCCATATATTATTAATATTTAATTAGCGGCCCCACTAAGATTCGAACTCAGACTTGGAGGTTTAGAAGCTCCCGTGCTACCATTACACACATAGGGCAATAAGTTAGGTGAGTTGTTGAGACTCACCTATATTTTTTAATTTGTTTTATGCTACCGTATTGGTAGATTCCTCAACAGGTTCAACAGATTGCTTAGTATAGTCCTTAGTGGGTTTATCTTCGGATTCATTCAAACTTGTATCGTCTTTATCTTTTGTTACAGGCTGACTATTTTCTAGTTTCTTTAAGAGAACCGTATAATCGGTTTTTAGATTATCTAGTTCCGATTTAATTTCTTTTTTCTGATCCTCTGTCAACTCTGAAGTATAAGTACGAGAACCTAGTTCTCTCTCTAATCTCTCTATTCTCTTTTTAGTCTGTTCTAACTTTCCGTAAGTAGCACCAACTTGTTCATTGTTATTGTCCATAATTCTAAATTTAAATTCTATTATTAAATATTATTATTTATTATGTTTGAAAATCTTAGTAAAGAATTTCTTTACTTTCATAAATATTGTATTGGCTTTTTTAGCAGTTTCTGCTTCTATTGCTAATGCTTCTTCATCGACTTTGTCTAACACTATTCCAGCTTCTTGTTTAGCATGTGCTATAGCAAGAGATAGGTTGTTTGCATACTTAATAAGATTGATTTCCAGCATAGGCTTTTTTGAAGTTTCCTTCTTAATAGTCTTATGTTGTTTATTCGTTTTAACAGTATCGACCGGTTTTTGATCTTTTACTGTTGTTTTAATTTCTTTATCTTCCATTTCCTTAGTTTTACTAGTATTAATTTTCCTTGTATTTCTACAGTTATTATCGTTATAACGTAATATTTATTTGATTTGTTGCGGTGTACCTTTGTATTTAAACTTATCAGTTTTTCCTACGTTGGTTTTCTTCATAATCATAATATAATTTACTTGACGTTACTTCTGTAGCACATTCTGATTGATTTAAAGCAATTCCTTTCTTTTTATCTTCATCTGAAAATGTTTGTAATGCTGTTTCATTGTACATATCTTCATCGTGTATATACATCATTAACCATATAGGTAATTTAACACCATTTCTATCTCCACACAACCCAGCATTCTTACATCTACCACAATAAGCAACATCTTCCCAACCATATATAGTATATTTTGTACTATAATAACCAACTGTTTCTATTGCTTTTCTATCTATAGCTAAAAAAGGTCCTGCAACAGCCGCATTAAATACTAGTGTATCATTGTTGATTAATTGCGTAGCCTTATTTGTTTTATAATCTATTATACCTGTCACATGAACATTTTCTTTGTTCATCCACTGTATAATTTTATCTTCCCAACCTTTTATAATCGGATAAGTATCATCATCAAACAAAAATATATAATCACATTTAGCATCATACAAATGTTTTATGCATTCATTCCTACCATATGAACATCCTTTACGTTCATAATCAGTATAAACATAAAATTCTGTTGGTTGACTTATCAAATTGAATATATTACTATTAACTTTTCTTTGTTGAGTAGTTATCACTCCTATTCCTACCTTCATTGTGTAATGTGTTTAAATTATCTATAATTTCATATACTGAATTAAACAAACGCTTGTTTTCATTTGCATTATTCATTTCATATTTAAGAATATTGGCCCAATCATATCTAAATCCTGTGGTATAAATTGTAACACAAAGTGGTGCATTATATATATATTTAATCGTATCATAGTCATCTCCATTAGATTTAAACATGTCATTAAAACCTATTTCTGTATATGCACAATTTTTTAAATATATAAAATACTGCTTTTCATCACTAATTAATTTGTCATCTTTTAGTTTATCATTACATAATTTTATTATATCAGATGCTTTAGCTTCACCAGTAGTAACTAAATCCATGCAATCTGGTATTACGAATGTTAAATTCATATCTTTTTTATCAGTATCATAATGCTGCAATACACTTTTAAAACTATTATTTGCCGTTGTCGTAAGTAATCTATGCCGTAATATAGAAATATAAGTAGGGTAATCTATATTCCATTTAATAGTGTATCTACATTCGAAATCAATATTTGGTTCACACCAGTATTTCATTAAAAACTTAAGATCATTATCAACAATTACTCTATAATTTGTTGTAATGTATAGTCTATCGCAGATTCCTTCTTGGTGTCTGTACATACAATTACTAAATGGGTTTTTAACGAAGAAACTTCTTATGTATTTAAACACATCCATATCTGTAAATCCTTCTTCTGGTCCACAGTCTTCTTCTAGTTGCTGATTATCCTCAATGTATAAGTATACAGTACCGTGTTCTAATAGACTCTTGTCAATTATCTTGTCTACTGTTTCTTTATCAGTAGTAGTAGACTTTATATTAGCACATTCCAATATATGTTTATACATTCCATCTAGTCCAGGATTCTGTTGGATTACTGCTACATGTGGTCTTATTAGTTTCATATTTTTTCTTTAGTTTAAATTTGAATAACTTGTTAAATAAAATGTTTTTTGTGTTATTACTTTTCATTATTTCAGACGTGTATCTGAATTCACTTCGGCATATTGCCATTATTTGATCTTCATCCATGTTAAATTCTTTAGCTAATTGCCTATATACATCTAAAAAGTAATCATCGTATTTAACACTCAGTTGTTTTCTCATTGAAATAATAATTTGTTATAATACCCTGTTTACCACAGGCACTTTTCGCTAATTTATCAACAATTTCATTATATTTATTGCCATTATGCCCTTTTATCCATATAAAATTAACCTTTACATTGGTTTGTAACATCAATGGAGATACAAGTAAGAAGAATTGACTCCATAAATCTGAATTTTTAACATTCAAAAAGCCTCTTCTAACCCAATTAAACAACCAATTCTTATTAATAGCCTCTGTTATATATTGCGAATCACTATAAACATTTATAATATACTGTAATTTGTTATCAATTACTATATTTTTAATAGCATTAAACGCAGCAATAGCCGCGCTTAATTCCATTCTATTATTAGTAGCAGTAAGTTCTCCTTGAGCAAACTTATACATAATACCGTTTGTTCGTATTATGTAAGCCAGTCCCCCATTGCCAGGATTACCTTTCGAAGAACCGTCTGTATATATATCAATTGCTATTGGAGATATCATTTTTATCTTTAATTATACTCGTTATTACTTCATTTAACTTTAAGATACCATCCTTATTAGGTTCTGTTACTACAGCTACAATATCGTAAGGCTTTACAAGTAATGAGTCTTTAAATAGATCATATTCTATTGCGAATTTCTTTGGGAATATGACTATATCACCAACTTCAAAATCTTGTTTGATTTCTTTTAAACATGTTGGTATAGATAATACGATTCCCTTCTTAAAATTTGATTCAACTTCCCTTGTTACTGTTCTAGTTTTAGAATAATCATTTACGTCTATACCATCTTTTTTAGTGCGTTTATCAACTATAGGTTCTTCGAATTGCTTTTGTACTTTAACAACTTCTAAAGGTTTTACTAGTACATCCTTAGTCATTAAATATTCAAGACCAGCGCTTATAACCTTAGCCATTTCTTTATAATTTGTCTCTTTCATTTTAGATATTTCCTTCTCTTTTTACTATTTTTTGTTCACCATTTTTTATATAGTATATTGCATCTATAATTGATTCACAAACATACTTTCTAATATCAGTATCTGTTTTAGAATAAAAGTCATTGTCACTCCTACTTTGTAGTTGATTCAATCTGGTATTATACATTTCATTTAGTTTGTCTAATCTTTCACGTATTTCACAATCTTGTTGGTTCTGTTTAACAGCTTTGTTGTATAGGTCTTTTTCATATTGCTCTTGCGTAATAGGTCTTATTACAGTTCCATTACTAATTAACTTTTCGACGTCATCTTCATCAAAAGCTATATAGGTAGTTACTTCTATACTAGGACATTCTGTTTTGTTATCATTACTTTTACTTTCTGTAGTATCGTTAATAGATGCTGAAGATAACGTATATGTAAAAACATATATGCCATCAGCGTTAACTTCTAATACAGTATCCTTCGGTATTATAACACTAAGAAAATCGTTTGAAAACATTGTATCCATAAAACTATTTTCATAGTCCTTAATAAATTTTATTTTATTCATATTTTTAATATTAAAAATTATATATATTTAGTACATTCTATTTTCTAATCTCCATCATCCATAAGTAGTTTTTCTAGTTCATCAGTATCATGATAGTACTTTAATGCATCTCTGCGTTCTTTTCTATCCCACTGTTGGGATAAGTATATCAGCATATCTCGACCATCGACTGTTGGTCTGCCACCAATATTACAAATATTCCTTACGAAATCATCTAATCCTTTTTCACCAGTCTTTGATTTGATCATGTGCAGTTCTTCGATTACATCATCTATTGTTTTCTTAGAAGCCTGCGATAAAGCATCCATATCACAATGGTTTAAATGATATGTTTCTATTGGTTTCATTGACGCTAATATAGCGCTACAGTAAGGCATGTTTTGTATAAAGTGATAACTTGATTTTGTCATTGAACGACAATAAGACTGTATTGATTTGAAATCGCTATAGTATAATATATAATTAATATATTTCAAATCACAGTTCTATACTTTATATCGTATATAATCAATTAATGGAGTTATGTATTTATTCATATGTAGTATGTTACTTGAATAAGTAACGTATAGAACAAGTAAAGGTTGCAATTACTCTCTCTATAACCTTATCTTCTCTATTATGTTTTCTTTCTTTATATATTTCTTTCTTTATTGTTGTCTCTTCTGTTGATTAATCTCTCTGTCTTACTGTATTTATTAATCTCTATAATACTCTGTATGAGTATATATACTATGACAATAGTATATATACGAAGAAAGAGTATATGAGAAAGAAGCCCTTAAAAGCAACTTTTTGATCTATCTTACGTTAGTATTTGTAAACCACCAACACAAAATGATAATAAACTTTGATAAGCATGGCAATGATACGTTATGTATAAAAGCAATTAGTAAATACAAGTTGAAACACAATAAGTCACTAACACATTGTTGGCATACTGGTATTTATCATATAGTTAGTAATAGTTATAATGTTATTAGGATAATGATTAATCGATTGTACATACAATTAAGTTTTACACGAAAAAAATATAGACACTAATGAAATTATTTAAAAAAGTAAAGATATTAATGATAGCACTATTATTCAGTGTTAGCAACTGTTTTAGTCAAATTATAAGTAAAGTAGATACAATCATAAAGAATCCTATATACACTTCATACTACTCGTATCAAATCGAAGCCCCATCTTTTGTTATCTATAAACTATGGCATGGTGGTGGTAAATCTAGTCGTACAGGTCTAACCTTTAAATCATCATTACCTCATTTTAATTATACTGGTAGTGGCTATGATATCGGTCACATGTGTAATGCTGAAGACTTTGCTAGAAATCGTACAACCGAAGAACTAACCTTTCGCTATTATAATGCCGTGCCACAAACCCCAAATCTAAATCGTGGTATATGGAAAGCAAATGAATCTTAGTTACGTTAGTTATCGTAGACAGACAGTCTTCTCATTTGTTGTGGTGGTTGTGACTATACTAATCTAATACCAGTTAATTGCTTTAAGTTAGTATACTCACTAAGTACTGGTAAACTAATTGAGGCATACTTATTCACTAATAATATACATGCTACTAAGCAAGTTGATAATAATCTATCAATAGTATTTACGTTTGATAAACTAAGTAACTTATACAACAACAAATAATATAAAGATACTCCTCCTTTCATACCCCGGCATATTAATTTATGTTGGGGTATTTTTATGTATATCCGGTATGTCCTGAAATATGTTGTGTATATATCAGACAATAAGGAATACCCCCAAAATGAACACCCACTCTACTTTATCGAAGAAGATACCCCCGTCACCTTTGTGGCAAATGGCAAAGCTTGTCAGGCATATTGGTCTAACGAAAAAGCATGCTATAAAATCGGTATCTTCTTCATTGTTTGGTGCTTATAAAATGAACACCAACTATTTGAGTGTGATGTTAATTAAATAAATGATATTATGAGTATGTTAACGAATTGTTTGAGCGATGCTTATGGTGCAATAGCCATAAAGAGTCGCCATGATTCTCGTCTAATGTGGGCAGTATGCTGCATTATGGACGAGAAGTGTGACCCAATTAAATGGGCCGCTGGTGGATACCGTGACATTGAGGATGATGAAGACGATGATTTCCGGAAGGAAGTCATTGTGGAGTACATCAAATATTACCAAGAACTCCTAGCTAGAGGAGTAGATCTAAGTGATAGGGATGAGTGGCAATTAGATGGTGATTTCTTCAAAGGAATCGCTACGAGTACAATAATACAGTTCCAAGATTAAGGGACTGTATTATTCACAGTACCACTTTATCCATGAAAATGGATAGAATATAAAATGAACAACAACTATTTGAGTATGATAATATTAATCAATTAAATAAATAAAATTATGAACAACGTATTAAAAGCTTCTATCGAGGAGGCTTATACCATGATGGCTACAAGAAGTCGTCATGATAATCGTCTAATGGATGGTGTATGCCATATATTAGACGAAGGCTGGAACCCAATTAAATGGGCTCTAGGAAGGTATAATGATTATGATGAAATTGATGAATACGATGGAGACTTCCGTGAGGAGGTTGTCGTAGAGTATATCAAGTTCGCCGAAGAGCTTGATAGTCGTGGCATTGATTTGTACGATGTCATAGAATTAGAAGATCTTGATTGCGATTTTTTCGAGAAGATCGCCGCAAGTATGGTAATGCAGTTCCCGGATTAGGGGACTGTATTATTTAATTAAATAAATGCATTTTAAAGCGTTCTAACGCACGATCTCATGTCGTCTGGTATAGTTATACCATTTCGCATAGAAAGTTCGTTAGAACGCACGAGAATGCGTGTGAGGGGCATTGTACGATGTCCTAGTATGTAGTATTCACAGTATATACTACTTTATACATGAAAATGGATAGAAATCGCATGAGAGATGATAGATTTTGGTAACATAAAAAATGAACAACAACTATCATAAAACGAATAGAAATCATCCAAACAAGATAGACTTTACATGATAGAATATTGTATATAGTCTATGGAATTTGGATAAAATAAAAAATGAACAACCACTATTAAAAAAGGATAATATTAAATAAAAATAATACAAAAAATGGCAAAGTTTAAAGTAATAGATGCTGAGATCAATACGATTCCGGCTACAGCGCATGCAAACGCTGGTAATGAATATTTGCAAGTCACTCTGAAGAATGCTGACAACTTTTGGAGTGAAAATGAGAGGAAACAAAACTTCTTTAGTGCTGGTATAGTAAATGCATTCAAGAAGTATATTTCACAAGAAAAAGGTGGCGATGCTGAAGAAGATAAACCACTACCGGAAGAGATGAGTATAATGCATGGAACATTTGAGGTCGTGACTTATGACAAACCGTTCTATAGACGTTATATGTCAGACTTGGTTGATGGCGCTGGTAACATGCATCATAAAGGTGATTACATCGATGATCTTAATGGAGGTCATAGATTGTATAATGCATTGGAAGTATTTTGTAAGCAGTACTACGATAGTGATGCTTGCAAGTATGTCTATGAACGTGGCAATAGTAAAGAGATACTTGCACAAGGATTGTTCAATTCGTCCTGTGAGTTTGCAAGTACAGCTGTTGCTAAAGAAGAAGATACGATTGCTGAAGAAACTGCTAAGAATATAGCACCTCAACAACAACCTCAACAACAACAACAGAGACAACCGCAAAATGGTTATCAACGTCGATAGTAAATAATGCAGTGAGTATGTAACAATACTTACTGCATTACTGTAAACAACAAATCTTGAATTGAGATAGAATTATTAATCAACAAAAAAGATAGAAAATTATGTTGTATTTATTATTGTTAATCTTCGTAATGTGTATTGTTTTTTTAATATTGATAGTATGTAAAAAAACAAGTTGTCCTTACTGTAAAAGTGATGATATTAGTATTGTTCATAGCATTGAAGGTGATGAAGAATGTGAGTATTTCCTTTGCCGGTGTAATCACTGTAAACGTACATTCATAACAAAACAACCTTTCTAATATATAGCTTTTTAAATATAAATAATTTTGATATGAAAAAATTTAATAATGGAATAACAATACTATGTATAGGAGTACTGTTGTTTGTATTAGGTGTTTTATTTATACTTAATGTTAAATGGTTTATAATAGATTCAATTATATCCATTATCGTTATAATAAAAGGTATTTGTATGATATTTACATATATTACAAATAAAAATGAGAAAAGTAAAAAGTTATGAAAAGGCTCTCACTCTTTTAGGTAAAGATGAACCACGTTATTTGGATAATATGCCAAAAAATGTGCAAGCCTATTATAAGTTATGTACAATTAGCGAAGCATTGAATATTGGACATACAAGAGAAGAAAGAATATATTTTCCTTGGTGGAATAATATAAAAGATCTTAATGCTTGTACTGAAGCTCGCTTTTCTTATGACTTAATATTTATGAACTCATCTATTAGATTTTGGCTTGGCTCTTTTAATAAAGAAACAGCTCTCTATTTAGGAAGCCAAACTTTTATTGAAATTTGGAAAGAATATTTATTATAAATTTTAAAATTATGAAATCAAATTTTTTAGAAAAGAAAGTTATAGTACGTGGAGATAGATCTGGCGTATATTATGGAACATTGGAAGCAAAAGATGGTCATAATGCAAGATTAACCAATGCCCGTAAAATATGGTACTGGGCTGGTGCTGCAACCATTAACCAGTTGGCTGTTGATGGGACATCGAAAAAAGATAATTGTAAATTTACAGTTTATGTCCCATCTGTAGAAATATCGGATGAAATAGAGACAATTCTTTGTACAGAAAAAGCAATAGAATCGATTGAAAGTGTTAAACCATGGACAGCACAATAGATGAATTCATAAAAACAAACAACAGTCATTTCTCTAACGATGAATCTAACTATATTTATGATGATGATGATGATTCAGGTTATGGTAATGGTTATAACTCCGGATATACTGATGGATTTGGTAAAGGAAGCGGTTCAGGAGAAGGTTCAAGCTATGGTAATGGTTATGGTGATGGTTTAGGTGATGGTAATGGTAATGGTAATGGCNATAGTAATGGTTATGGATGTGGTTATGGATATGGTAATGGCTATAGTAATGGTTATGGTAATGGCGATAGTAATGGATGTGGTAATGAATATGGTAATGGCGATATCGTTAATAATTACTCTAGTTATGGAATCGTTTCAATAAATAATAATAAAGTGTATAGAATAGATAACCTCCCAACAATAATTACTTCTGTAAAAAATAATATAGCCAAAGGATGTATACTACAAAATGACCTGACATTGATTCCTTGCTTTATAGTAAAGGAAGATAATAAATTTGCTCACGGATTAACTTTGCACAAAGCATTTGCATCACTTCGTGAAAAGCTATATGATGATTTCTCGGAGGAAGAAAGGATAGATAAGTTTAAGAAGCATTTTAGCGACTTTGACAAGAAATATCCAGTATCTGAATTATTTATTTGGCATCATATTCTTACCGGGAGTTGCAAGGCTGGAAGAGAATCATTCGCTAGAGATCATGAAATTGATCTTCAGCATGATTATATGAATATCCATGAATTTATTAAAATTACTAAAGATTCATATGGAGGAGATATCATAAAAAAATTATAAAAATGAAAAAAGTTATATTATTTTTTTGTATATGTATGATAAGTATATGTGCAAAATCTCAAGTCAATGTATGGCAATCTACAGAAACATGTTATAAAATTGTTGATTCTCAATTTACTAATTGGGAAGTAAACAAAATCATTATACTTGTTGATTTAGATAATAATATGCTACATATTGATTGCAAAGAGCCTATAACAATTAATTACGATGTACCTGTAAAAAGTTATTCATCTATACATAATACGTTATGTATAACATATACACAAAAAGGCACAGATAGTAATAATGAGTTATGTACTATACAATGGGTAAGTATGAACAATGATGCATTCTTGTCATTGATTTATCCAGAATATACAGTTATATATAAATTACAGTTTTTAAAGACTGTAGATAATGATATATTATAAATATTATGCAAACATCAGCAAAAATAATAAATGTAACAAGTGAAGATATCGGTAGTATGAAAGTATTACATATAATTACTGATAAAGGTAATACTAATTCCATTGATAATCAATTACTTAAATTATATCAAGCGAATAAACTAATTGGTAAAACAATAACAGTTGATATCGATGATGAAACATCAGAACTTGATTATAATTGTATAGCTAGAGCTGCACAACTTAATAGACGTAATCGATAAAATTATGAGTAAATTTAGAAAATTGCCTAGAATTATACTTAATAATAAAGTATATAGACTTAAAATTAATAGTACATTTACAAAATGTGAAGATTGCGCTATATTTAAAAATAAATGTAATTGTATGTGTTTTGATCTATTAAAATTAGTAAATAGTAATGTTGGAAGTAAATGTTTTATTTGTATTGCCATTGATGAAAATACAGACATCAATGATAAAAGTATAGTATATAATTATGACACAAAGGAATGGAACAAAAGTAATTTTGAGTATTGTGAAAATGATTAGAGCTTTTATGATTCTATGTATAATTATTAGTTGTGTATATTTTATAATAATTAAATTTACATAATGAAAATAACAACGCAAGTTATTGACACTATTTTATTAATATCTTTATTCTTAAGCTTAGATATTATTATATTAATATTAATTAGTGCAGGAGTAGTTGGCATCACGTCAATATTTAGTAGCTTTTATCTTAAATGTTTAATGGACTTTTTTAATCAAATAAATGTTCATTTGATATTAATGATAAGTATAATTGCATTTATATCTTCAATAATTCTATTATTTGCAATAAATTATATTTACTTTTTAATCAATAAAGAATTAGTAAATGAAAATGAAGATAATGCAATAAATTAAAATTAAAAAGTTAATTAACCGTGAATGGTTTTTTAATAACTATTTTGTTATATATGTTTTTAAAGGGCACTAGTTATAAATAGATAGTGTGTGAATACAATCTGTTTTTTAACAGACTAATGTTTGACATAATTATTCGTTTTAAAGTTGGTGAATATAGTTGTATAACCTACTTAGTATTATGGTATGTGAATATAGTAATACTTTTAAATAGTCCTCAATTATTAATATATATATCCTGATAAGTATGAACAATTAATAAGTTTAATAATGTAGAAGTTATGCTATTAGTAAAGTTCATACTTATCTTTTATTAGATTTTATAAAATTATTAATTTAATCAATAAATTATGAGTAAATTTAGAAAATTCTTAATGTTTACAGTTGCTATATTTGCAATTGTAATGGTATTTAATCTTAGTAGTTGCCAACATAAAAAGACAACTAAAGAAATCATTTCATCTACAATATTAGATAGAAATGCTAGTAAAGCACAGTTTTTAACAGATTCTGTATATTATACAATTAGTAATAACTGTTTAGCAGTTATAATTGATACTTTGGTAAAAAGTAAAGTACCAATAACAAAACAATTTATTGTTGCTAATTATAAAACACATTATAAATTCTATAAACGTGTAGATTATGATGCTAAGTTAAATAAATATATAGATAGTATATTATCAATAAGAAAAAATAATTCGTATTAATATGAAACGCGCCTTTGTTTTAATTTGCATTGACGATCCACAAATACCAGCAGAATCGATTACTGATGAATCTGCTAAATCAATTAGTAATACCGCGAATACACAATTTCGTGGTAAAAATGGATCAATAAGGATTTTTGATGCTAGAGAAATAAAAAACATCAGCATCGATGAATCCGGACATATTCGAATGATACATCGTACAACTGCAGAAAGAAATACGATTGATACAATGTTGGATAAATTATATAAAAAAATAAAATCACTTGTAATCGTAGAAGAGTTTACAAAATCTATTCCAAAAGAATGGATATATATTTTAAGAATATTAAAATTTATTAACGAAGAGCACGATGATGATACAAAAATGTTAATAAAAAATATTTTGTTGTTTATCCACGATTATCCTACTGCGTTTAATATCGCATATATGAAAAGTAACTTTTCTAAACAAATAAATGAATTTACTTTTCGTATAATTCTACGGAATAATTATAAAATATAAAAATTATGAGGATTGTTGATAAAAATAAGTGTATGGTTTCCATCAACAAAGGACAATTAGTAAAATACAAACAATGTCCTTATCCAATTGAAGGTATACGTGCAAATATAGTAAAAGATTTTAATGAAAATCTATCACTTGATTTAGCTATGCTTTCTAATAAAGAAATGATTAAACAACGATTGTTTATAAATCATCGTTGGCATTCACCAAAAACTATAACTACTAATTTTTTATTAGATTTTGGTGTATTTTATAAAATGGGATTTGATCGAATTGCCATAAATGATGACAAACATGCAGAATTTTCAAAAAATATTGAAAAAATCATAGATGGCAAAAAGTATAAAGTTTGTATTACTCTTTATATAGAATATTCAGTTCATGCAAATTTTAATGGAAATAATAAATATTCGTATTTTTGTGATTATGTTGGTATAGATAGTATAAAAGTAACACGTCCAGCAGAATTTGGAAACGTTTCACGAGAAATTGTAGAATGGAATAAGAATTTTACAGATCTTAAGTTTAATTTAACATATTTACAGTTACTTGGAGCTATAAAAGATGGTGCGACTGTTATAAATTCACCAATATTTGGTGATTGTAAACAAGCTATTAAGCATAAGTCACTTGGATATTTTCAATATTTAATGCTGTATTAAGAATAAAGTTATGTGTCATGAGCAAAACTTTTAAGGACAAAAAAAAGAGAAGTGGTAACGATAATAATCCTACTTTTCACACTAAAGCAAAACATGCTAAATTAAATCCTTTTAAAAAAAAGGATAGAAAGATGCGCTACAATGATGATGAATAACGAAATATTCTTCATTAACAAATAATTATTAATTATTATCATATGAATAAAGTAATTGGTAAGCATTCCAGACCCCTAATATTATATTATATATAATACAAGCTATTTGACGGCAATCATGTTCAAACGTGATTTGAATGAAGGACATGGGAATTTAGCAAAATAAGGTATGCAAATATGCTAATATGCTTACTTTTAAATTAAAATTATCAAAATGGTAAAAAAATTAAAATAGATAATAAAATACGGTCATCATGGAATATAATTTCAGCGAGATTGAAAAGAAATGGCAAAAAAAATGGGTCGAGAATAAAACGTACC
>JGI20214J51088_10000274_pt1 | contig 37446 bp, 39 predicted proteins | sample WetSurMetagenome_FD_51088 | JGI IMG/M metagenome (IMG submission 51088) | reverse complement strand
TATGAGGGCGGCCAACGCGGATGATATGGTGCAGCTGATCCCCCCGCGCCTGATGAGCCTTGAACAGTCGCTGGAATTCATAAGGGAAGACGAACTGGTCGAAGTAACCCCCGGGACAATAAGGCTGAGGAAAAGGGTCCTCGACGGGAACAAGAGACCGCGATTCAAAGAGTGACCTCATGCGGAGAGTTATCAGGATTATCATCCTTCTGATTGTCGCGGCCGTTATAGTCCCGATAGCCCTCTGTCTTTTTTATCCGGATGTCTCGAAACTTAAAAAAGAGAACCCCAAAAAGACCTCCTTCATGGAATACCGTGAAGCGCAGTGGAAAGAAGACGGGAAAAAGATAACCATCAGGCAAAAGTGGGTACCGCTTTCCCGCATATCAAACTATATGACAAAGGCGGCCCTCATAGCCGAAGACGACAAGTTCTGGCGGCACAAGGGATTTGATTTCGACGCGATCGAGAAGGCCATCGAAAAAGACATTAAGGAAAAGAAGTTCAAGGTCGGCGGCAGCACGATCAGCCAGCAGCTCGCCAAAAACCTTTTTCTTACCCCCTCAAAAAACCCTGTAAGAAAGATCAGGGAGGCGATCCTGACATGGAGGCTGGAGCGAACCCTGTCAAAGCGCAGGATACTCGAACTCTATCTGAATGTGGCTGAATGGGGCGAAGGCATATTCGGGATAGAGGCTGCGTCCCGCCGTTATTTCGGGAAATCCGCGGCAGAACTCTCCGCAATGGAGGCCGCGCGACTCGCCTCGGCGCTTCCGAACCCGATCAGATATAATCCGGTCGGGAATTCGGGGTATATCAACAATCGTTCCCGCATAATTTACAACATCATGGTCAGAAGGGGCGTGGTTGTTGAGGAATATGAAGAAATCATGAAAAGCCCGGACGAGCAGCCTGCCGATCAGAAACCTGAACAGAACGCTGAGCAGAAGGTCGATCAGAAAACCGGACCGCAACCCGCAGCTGAAACCGGTCAGCTACCTGAAAACAAGGAACAGCACAAGGGTCATGCCGATCCCAAGCAGGGCCCCGACAGCCACCTCTGAGTACGTGTGGGCGCTGAGCGCCACCCTGCTGTTGGCGATCATTACGGCAAGGACCAGGCCCACGAGAGAGACCGCAAACATGCCGGTCATAAAGGTAATCGCAAGCCACAAGGAAAAGGCCAGCGCGCTGTGACCGCTGGGCATACCGCCGCGCAGGGGATGCCCCCTTCCCGTAGAAGCCTTCAGGACAACAACTGTTATCAGGACTGTTATCAGCGCAATCAGGGTTATTTCATTATCCGCATGTTTAGCGATCCGCATGCCCGAATCAAAAAGCGCTTCCAGATGCGGGAAAAGAATGATATATCCTATAACCATTGCGCCGACGGCGGTGACGAGAACGGCCCCTGCCGACACATCTTTTGCCGTGCGGGCCTTTTCGCTGTATTCCGGAGAGACCATGTCGACAAGAAATTCAATGGCGGTATTGATCATCTCCGCCAGCAGCACCAGTATCACTACAACAGAAACGATCAGTATTTCGACCCGCGGTATGCCCAGCACAAAGCTCAGCAAAAGGACCAGCACTGCGGCGTACAGATGATATCGCAGGTGGAGCTGGCTCTTCGCTGCATAGAGTATGCCCTCGATTGCGCAATTTGCGCTATCCGACCATTTTTTCAACAGCACCCAGAAGCTCCTCTTCCATGGCTTTCATCTTTCGCGCCTGATAGCCGCTCTTTTCGTGATCGTAGCCCATAAGGTGCAGCAACCCGTGAATGAGCAGAATCTCCATCTCCCGGGCCAACGTCTCGTTGCGTTCCTTTGCCTGTCTGAGAGCCTGGGCGGGACTTATTACGATATCTCCGAGTTCAGCGCTGAGCTGCTGAAGAGACGGGCCTTCCAGCTGTGAAAATGAAAGCACATCAGTTGTGCGGTCCAGTCCGCGATATTGCAGGTTCAGCGCCCTCATGCGACGGTCTCCGACAAGCAGCACGCTCACACTCGCAGTCAGGGGGTCGAAGGAGAGGCCCTTCGCAAGGTTGCGCCCCCTTACCCTGCCGGCGGACGACAGATGACGCAGGGCGGCCCTTATTATCTTCTCAATCCTTGCCTGATCAGGGTTAACCGTTCTTTGTCTGTTCCTTACCGCTATTTCCATTCGTCTGACCGCCCTTTTCCCTTGCCTGGTCGGGCCTGGGACTCAGAGCCCCCAACTCGATCTCCGGATATTTTATCCGTTTGTGGAATATGCTTGTCAGCACATGCGTAAAGCGCCTCTTTATCTCGGAGATATCCTTGAGACTGAGTTCACACTCCGCTATCTGCCCGTCTATGAATATTTCGTTGATGATCTTTTCCACAAGCGCAGCTATCCTTGAGGGGGTCGGATTCGTAAGCGCCCTTGCCGCGGCTTCGACCGCGTCGGCCATCATCACAAGCGCCGCAACCTTTGTGCGGGGCTTCGGGCCGGGATACCGGTAGTCATCTTCATTTACCGGCTGTCCGCCCGCCTGGTCTCTCGCCTTCTGGTAGAAATAGGCCATCATCCTTGTGCCGTGGTGCTGCTGTATGATATCAATCACCGATTGCGGGAGCTTGTGACGGCTTGCCATTTCCACGCCTTCCTTGACGTGCGAAATAAGAATGAGACTGCTCATGTTCGGGGCAAGCTGCTCATGCCTGTTGTCCCCGGACTGCTGGTTTTCTATGAAATAGTCGGGCATCTTCATCTTGCCTATATCGTGGTAATAGGAGCTGACCCTTGCCAGCAGAGGATTTGCGCCAACCCCTTCAGCAGCGGCCTCCGCAAGATTGCCGACAATAAAGCTGTGATGATAGGTCCCGGGGGCGCTTATCATCATATTGCGCATAAGCGGCTGATCGAGATCGAGCAGCTCGAGCAGGCTGATATCCGTGCTGATACCGAAAAAATGTTCGAGGATCGGAAGCGTGATCGAGACTATGGCTATTACAAAAAAACCTGACATGGCGGCAAAAAGAAAAGCGGGCGCGGCTATTCCGTAAACGAAATGGGATGAAAGGAGCAGCGCTATCCCTGCGACAACAATATTCACAAGGCTGACATGCAGGCCTCCCTTTAAAAGCGCAGACCTCTTTTTGCACCGTATCACACTGAAAGCGGCAGTGAGGCTCCCGATATAAACATATACGGCCAGGTACGGACTGTTAAAAGATATGCCCGCAAGAAGGCTGATGACAAGAGAGAAGATCAGCGCCGTATGGAAATCGAATATCAGGGCCACAAGCATGGCCCCTGCAGGTATTGGGGCCCCGAACATCGAGACAACCCCCTCGGGAAAACCGAAGCCCCTGTTGAGGCTCGCATTCAGGTAATCGAAAGCCTTCCCTATAAAAAGGGTCGATATAAGGAGTATCCCGAGCAGCCAGACCATCTTCCTTTCGTTCATAAAGACGGGTTTGTATCTTCTGATGTCCTTGAAGAAGATGTAATACAGGGCGATTGCAATCAGCATGCAGCCGGCGAAAAAACCCGGATCAACCTTATGTTGCATTATGAGCGCACTTACAAAACCGAGGATGACCAGAAACGAAAGGTTTTCGGACTGTGACACATACTCCCTGCTGCGCGCCGCAAATGCGTTAAACCGCTCCCTTAATATCTCGGTTTTATTCTTCCGTGTCCCGTTTTTCATATCTGTCATAGGCCTGCACAATCTTCTGCACAAGCCTGTGCCTCACAATATCCTTTTCGGAAAAGTTGATCATTATTATGCCTTCCAGGTCCCTGAGCACCCTCGCGGCCTCGACAAGTCCGGAAATCCTGCCTGCCGGCAGGTCTATCTGTGTTATATCTCCCGTCACAACGGTCTTTGAGCCGAATCCGAGCCTTGTCAGATACATCTTCATCTGTTCTCCGGTCGTATTCTGTGCCTCGTCAAGGATTATGAATGAATCGTTCAGAGTCCTGCCCCTCATGAAGGCAAGCGGGGCGATCTCTATCGTGCCTCGCTCTATCAGCTTCAGGGCCTTGTCTATATCCATCATGTCAAAGAGCGCGTCATAAAGAGGCCGCAGGTATGGACTCACCTTTTCGGCTATATCACCGGGCAGAAAGCCGAGCTTTTCTCCGGCCTCCACCGCGGGCCTTACGAGCACAATGCGGGAGACCTGCTTCTGCATGAAGGCATGTATGGCCATCGCCATGGCGAGATAAGTCTTCCCTGTGCCGGCAGGACCTATACCGAAAACAATATCGCCCTGACGGATTGCCTCGATATACTGCCTCTGTGTCTCGGTCTTGGGGATGATAAAGCGTTTCTTGGATGCTACGGGTATGTTGCTCGAAAACAGCTCCCTGATAGATACATTCTCTCCCTCGGACACCGATTTTACGGCATAGATAACATCCTCGGGCTTGAGCGTGTATCCGTTCCTGTTTACCTCACGGATCTCGGCGATCAGCTTCTCTGCAGTGTCGGCAGTATGCTCCTCGCCCTGGATCAACAACTTGTTGCCGCGCAGACTTACGGTTACGCCAAGAGCTTCTTCCACCGATTTGAGCGCCTTGTCCGCCCCCCCGTGGATAAACGGATATTCCTTTTCCTCATCCAGCTCCAGCTCTATTATCTTCGTAAAGGCCTCCTGATTCAGCTTTCCCTGCCGTTACCCGCTCCCCGGCTACATGGGAGCCGGAACAATAACACACTCAAGTCCCATTGCCCTGAGCTTCGGGATAAGCTCTTCAGCGTCGGCCTTTATCCTGTATGCGCCGATCCTGACCCTCGAAAATGATTTCCCCGACGCGCCGGAACCGGTTATGATGTGGGCTGTAAAACCCTTACCGTCCAGGGCTTCTTTCAACCGGACGGCCTTACCGGGATCGAGGAATGAGCCGACCTGCACGGAATACAGCTTATTCGCCCGGCTCTTAACAGCCGGTTTCTGTTTCGGCTTTCCCTTGTCTTTCCTTGACGGTTTTTTATTAACCGCAATTCGGGGCTGTATTTTCCCGGTCTTTTTGCGGATCCCGGACACCTGCTCCTTCTTTCCCTGCGGCCGCTTCGCGTCCGCAAGACTGCCGGCGCCCGGACTCCGTGTCTTGCCGGTTATCTTCTCTTTAGGCGTTTGCGGGTCCTGGACCGGAGCGACATCCGTCTTTTTCACGGTTGCAGGCGTTTCCTTCGTAATGCCCTTCGACTCTATCTTTTGCACAGGCGCAGGGTCCCTTGTGATCTTCATGGGCTCCACGGGCTTCTGCGCAGTCCTTCCCCCGGCATCCGATGCAGGGACAAACTCTTTTGGAATAGGGTCCGGGGTTGAGGGCGGCGCAACCACAGCAGGGTTACCGGAGGAATCGAGCACGGTCTTTTCTGCAGAGACGGTCTTCTTGTTATCGGCCTCAACAGGTCTGACTATCTTTTCCGATGAAGGCCCGTCATATCCGATGAAGTATCCAGCCGCGAAGCTGAGGACAGCAGTGGCGAACATCCCGACAATAAGTGTCTTTCTGCTCACCACAACAAAGGCTGAGGCCCTTTCAGTCCCTTTTTTGGTCATAAAATCAGCATAGCATCACCGTATGAGAAAAATCTATAACCACCGGCTACAGCTTCACGGTAAGCCTCCATTAATTTATCCAGCCCGGCAAAGGCGGCAGCCAGCATCAGGGGTGTCGAATGCGGCAGGTGAAAATTGGTAAGCAGCGCGTCGGGAGCCGCAAAATTGTGCCCGGGAGATATAAAGATATCCGTATATCCGCTTATACGTCCGTTTCCATTTCCTTCACCAGGACAATATTTCCCTCCGAGAAGACCTTCAAGCGCCCTTGTGGCCGTGGTGCCCACGGTTATAACCTTCCTGCCCGAGGCCTTGACCTCCCTGATCTCCGAAGGCAGCCCGGCCTCCATCTCGAAATATTCGGGCAGCATCCTGTGGTCGCTTATGTATTCGGCAGTGACCGGTTTGAAGGTGCCTGGCCCGACATGAAGCGTAACATGTCTTATCAGCACACCTTGCGACTCAATGAGATCAAGGAGCTCTTTCGTAAAATGCAGACCTGCCGTAGGGGCCGCTATCGATCCCGGCCTGTCGGCATATACGGTCTGATATCTCTGCCTGTCTTCGTCGTCAGGCAGCCTTTTTATGTAAGGAGGCAAAGGCATGGACCCGCAAAGTTCGAGTATTTCCCTGATATTCGCCGGAACGGACCCTATAAACCTGAGATACCTGCCTCCGGCCGTTCCATCCGGCCCCGGGGACGCGGAGAACAATTCGGCGGTCACCCCTCCCCTTAAATGGACCCGACCTTCGTAGTTGCCTTTGCACAGAATCTCCCATGCGCCTTCCCGGTCTTCCCTGACAAGAATGATATCGACCCTGCCTCCCGACGGTTTTGCGCCGAGCAGCCTGACCGGCAGGACCTTTGTATCGTTCAACACAAGCATGTCGCCCTTTTCCATGTACCCGGCGATATCGCTGAAGGCCTTATGCTCAATACCGCCGTCCCTGCCCAGCACGAGCAGGCGCGACCCGTCCCTCTTCGGGGCAGGTCGCAACGCTATGAGTTCTGCAGGGAGCTCGAAATCGAAATCAGCGGCCTTCATACTTATTGAGAACAGCCCCGGGGTAGAAAAAGCCCAGTATCTCGCGATAGCTCTTTCCGTCCAGCGCCATCTGCAGGGAGCTCCATTGGCACATACCCACCCCATGACCGTATCCCCTGCCCTCGAATACAAATGAGTCCTCATTCTTCGACAACTCGGTAATCATGGTGCTCGGCAGCCTCTCCCAGCCGAGCTTTTTTCTGAATTCTATGGCGGGCATCTCCACGGGGTCCAGACTCTTTTCGACAATCAGCGCGAACTCCTTGACACGTCCGGAAACCGTATATCCGTTTATCTTTATATCCGTTATCCCCTTTACACCAAGGGCCTTTTCAATCTCGCCGGCCGGTATCACCTTTTCCCACATATAGAAAGGTGAAAGTTCGCAGTTGGTCTTGACGGGCTTGATATACGGGAGACTCTCGGTGAAGACCTCTCCCGCGTCCTCGGTCATGCCGCCGCTTGTCGAATGGTAAAAAGCGACTATAGGCTTCCCGTTGTATGTCAATATTTCATTACGTGTCTCATCCACAGCCCGCGAAACCTCGGGTGAAAGGTTTTCCCCTTTATAAACCTGGCTCAGCACAGAAGAGGTCAGGTGATAAGGAAGGTCTTTTGCAGTATTGAGTTTCCGGTACACGGCGTACGTCCTCGCAACAACCGCCTGCGCCTTGAGGGCTTCTATATGCCAGTTGCTCTTGACCTCGGCGGACACAACTCCCTTTATATATTCCTCAAGCGGGACCTCATTTATTATATAAAGGCCTTTTTCTCCCTTCCATATCTCTATCTTGCCCGAGTATTTAATCCCGGCCATAAGCGTCTTCCCCGATGTATTGCCTACACGTGTAAATTTGGTGTTCTTTGGGGGAACATGAAAATCCCTGTTGTCCAGCAAAAGTATCCTCATACCCGCTTCCGCAAATGCAGGCGCCGGGATACGCAATTCGGAAGACAGCATAAATACGACAAACAAAGAACACAACAAAAGCAGCCGGGCGCTATTCCTCCGGCTCCCGGATAATTTATTCCCGCTCCTGAATCCCGACTTCCAACTTATCACTTTTTCGTCCTTCCTTCCGGCTTTCCGCTGCAATATCTGTCCATTTCCGAATAGATACAACCGCAATATTTCTGGCGATACAGGTCGAGTTCCTTCGATATCCTGCGCCCCTCAGAAAATCCCTTTCTGAAATCCTCAAAATAAAATTCAACTGAATACTTTTCCTGCATAAGCTCACCGGCTTCCCTTATCATATCAAAATCCTGATAAGGGCTTACAAGCAATGTCGTAGTAAATGCGTCCGCGCCTGATTCCGCCGCCTTTGCCGCGGTCTGTTCGAGTCTGCTGAAATAACAATACCTGCAGCGCTTCTCCTCATTGCCCACCACGTTCCTCAGAAAACCGGTGAGCCCGTAATCGTCAATATATTCGATATCCAGGTCCCACAACTCCTGAAGCCTGACCACCGAATCGAGCCTGCTCTTATATTCAGTGTAGGGATGGATGTTCGGATTGAACCAGAGTCCCCTGACCTGAACACCCCTGCCGAGGAGGGTCTGCACAGGGTATATGGCGCAATTGGAACAGCAGATGTGAGTCAGTATTTTCATAAAGCAGACGCCTAAAAGAGCCCTTTAGGCGCAGCCTTTCCGAGGTGCTCGTAAGCGCGCCTTGTTGCGAGCCTGCCCCGGGCGGTCCTCTCGATCAGGCCTTCCTGAAGGAGATACGGCTCATAAACGTCCTCAATGGTCTCTCTGTCTTCCCTCAGGGTGGCTGCAATCGCCTCTATGCCTGCAGGCCCCCCGCCGAACTTTTCGATGATCACATTTATCAGCTGCCTGTCCACATCATCGAGCCCGAGTTTGTCTATATCGAGGGCTTCGAGGGCCTCGTCCGTTATCTTCATATCAATGGTCCCATCCCCGCGCACCTGCGCAAAATCCCTGATGCGCTTAAGTAACCTGTTCGCGATCCTCGGTGTGCCGCGGGACCTGCGGGCGATCTCTTCAGCGGCGTCATCATGCAGCTCCGCGCCAAGCAGCCTTGAGGACCTGCAGGCGATCTCCTTCAGGTCGGTCCTGTTGTAGAATTCGAGCCTGCTGATCACGCCGAAGCGGTCCCTGAGCGGCGACGTCAGCAGCCCGGTGCGCGTTGTGGCTCCGACAAGGGTAAAGCGCGGCAGATTCAGCTTTAAGGTGCGCGCATTCGGCCCCTGCCCGATTATGATATCGAGGCTGAAATCCTCCATCGCAGGATACAGCACCTCTTCAACCACACGCGACATGCGATGTATCTCATCCACGAAAAGGATGTCGCGGTCCGAAAGATTGGTGAGTATTGCGGCGAGGTCGCCCGGCCTCTCCAGCACAGGACCCGAGGTGGTCTTTATGTTTACCTTGAGTTCATTGGCTATGATGGTGGCCAGAGTAGTCTTGCCGAGTCCGGGAGGCCCGAAAAAGAGCACATGATCGAGCGGCTCCTTTCTCATAAGGGCCGCGTCTATAAACACCTTCAGGTTCTCCTTGATCCTCGGCTGCCCGATGAATTCATCAAGCATCCTCGGCCTGAGGTTCACCTCAAATGCGGCCTCTTCCTGTATGGCATCCGTTGATAGCGGCAGCGGCCCTCCCGGGCCGTCTTCAATCTTCATGCAATTGCGCCTGTCCGTTTATTCCCTATGTGAGATATTTTAACGCCTCCCTGAGCAAACTCTCAATATCGCCGGCGCCTTCGATATACGCCTTGTCCAGCGCATCCCGGGCGGCATTCCTCTTGTATCCGAGGTTTACGAGCGCCGAAAGTGTGTCCTCATAGAGTATATCCTTCTTTTCCTTCAAGGCAGGGAGTTTCTCCCTGAGTTCGAGTATGATCCGTTGCGCAGTTTTTTTCCCAAGCCCGGGCACACGGCAAAGCGCGTCCACGTCCTCGGAATGGACAAGCCCGGAAAATATTTCGGAAGGTATCGTAGAGAGGATACTCAGGGCTATCCTCGGACCTATGCCGGAAACCCCTATGAGCGTAACAAAGGTCCTCTTTTCCTCTTCCGAGCAAAAACCGAAGAGCTGAAGGATGTCCTCGCGCACATGAGTATATATAAAGAGAAAGACCTCGGAGGATTCTTCAGGAAGAGATGACAACGTAGAGAAAGGCACAATCACGCTATAGCCCACACCATTCACCTCTATGATCAGATGGTCCGGTCTCTTGGATAAAAGTCTTCCCCTGAGTGACGCTATCATCTTGCGGTCCTCCTCCCCTGTTTTATATTACCGCTCAGGATACCCGAACATGGCCCGCGCATATTCATGTGGCAGATGGCCATAGCGAGCGCGTCGGCCCCGTCGGGGGAAAGGGGATGGTCTATCTTCAGTATTTGCTGCACCATCATCTGCACCTGCCTCTTGTCCGCCCTGCCGTATCCGACAACAGCCTGCTTGACCTCAAGCGGGCTGTATTCATGGATCGGCATACCCGACATGGACGCTGCAAGGAGAACCACCCCGCGTGTATGGCCCAGGCCGAGGGCCGCCTTGATCCCTTTTGCAAAGAACATCTTTTCTATCACCACTTCATCAGGCCGCATTTCGGCAATCACACTCGTAAGGGATGTAAAAAGTTCTTTCAGCCTCTCATGAAGGGGTTTTGAGGCCTGCATTACAATGCGGCCGGAGGAGATATAGACCAACCGGCTCATGCTCCCGCCGATTTCGCCGTTCCTGCCTGCGCCTGCCTCCTGTGCGCTGATGAGCCCGTAACCGCAATTGACGCTTCCGGGATCGATCCCGAGGATCTTCATAAGGCCGGGATTCACCCCTTGGATGAGGCGGCTTCCCTCGGGAATTCAAAGAGGATATCTTCCACGATCTGGCAGATGACATGCCCGAGGGTTATATGCACTTCCTGTACACGCGGAGTGTCTTCGGAAGGCGCTACAAAAGCATAGTCGCATTTCGAGGCGAACTTCGCGCCCTTTGTGCCGGTAAACGCTATCGTCTTGAGCCCCTTCTTTTTGGCGACATCCACGGCCTTGAGGATATTCTTTGAATTGCCGCTGGTGCTTATCGCAATAGCTATGTCCCCGGGCGCAGACAGCGTCTTGAGCTGCCTCGCGAATATATCGGAATAATCGTAATCGTTGGAGATCGAGGTGAGGACGGCTATATCGGTATTAAGGGCGATGGCCGGAAGCCCCGGCCTTTCCTTCTTGAACCGGTTCACAAATTCGGCTGCGATGTGCGAAGCGTCGCAGGCGCTGCCCCCGTTGCCGAAAAGAAACAGCTTGTTGCCGTCATTGAAGGCCTCGGCAATCACGGCCGACACCTCGCTGATAAGCGACAAATGAGACTTGACGAATTTGTCCTTGACTGCCGCGCTGTCCGCAAAGGCCTTGAGTATCTTTTTTTCCATCGGATTAGTTTACAGCCGCGCCATATTATGAGTCAACCGCCCATCAGGGCGAATAAATAAAGGTCCGGCTTTGGACAAAAGGACCGTTTTTATTATGTGCCTGCATGAAATTGAAGGATAACCGCTTTCCGCATTGCGGCAGGCCGGTCAAGCCGAAAGAGCCCGTCTATAGCCGGCTATTGATGAAATAATCGATCAGGCTGCGCGAAATCGACCCCTTGCGCGGCACGGCCGGCAGATTGTCCGCGCTGAACCAGGCGGCCTCGGTTATCTCCGACCCGTCGATCCTGATCTCCCCGCTCTCATACTCGGCTATGAACCCCACCATTACAGAATTGGGAAATGGCCAGGGCTGGCTCCCGAAATAGCGGATATTTTTGACCTCAATCCCGACCTCTTCTTTCACCTCTCTCTTCACGGTCTCTTCAAAGGTCTCGCCCGGCTCAACAAAACCTGCCAGGACACTGTAAAACGCATACCTGAATCTTTTTGAACGCGCAAGGATGATCTCTTTTCCCCTGATCACCGCCACAATTATTGCGGGAGACAACTCAGGGTAGTTTATCAGACCGCACTGCGGGCATATCCTTGCCCGCTCATCCGTTTTGGCCTCGGTCCTGCAGCCGCACCTGCCGCAGAACTGATGTGTGCGTTCCCAATGCAGGACCTGAAAGGCGCGACTCGCAACCCCTGCCAAAACATCATCAAAAATTCCGAACAGCATCCTCATTTCCATAAAGGACATCCCGTCAGGACAGGCGGACTCCTCATCCATATCAGACGCATAACAGTTGACTCCGTCAAGGGCTCCGAGATAATGACGACCGACTCTCCCGCTCTGCAGTCCTGCAATATCCGACGCTTTCGGGACCTCAACTCCCGCCCCGGCCGTTTTGACGAGCAATCCGTCTTCGCGAAAGATAAACCACAGCTCCGGTCCGGAATGTCCTGCTGCCGGAATGAAAGAGGCAATGAAACGCATTAATTTCCCCTTTGCCCATTCCTGTCGAGTTCCCGGCGGACGGCAAGTCCCAGCCTCTCAAGGATATAGGGCTTTCGTATATATGGGCCGGCGCCTATCTTCTGGGCCTCCGTGACGCGCTCGGACTCGGAAAAACCGCTCACAATAACGGCCTTCTGACCCGGATGAAGCTCTATAATCCTTCTGTATGCGTCAAGCCCATCCATGCCAGGGTCCATGATCATGTCGAGGACCATAAGGTCGACCTTATGGTCTTTCAGGTATTCGCAGGCCGCCTCGCCGCTCGAAACGGTAACAACCATATAATTGAGCCTTCCCAGCATATCGGTCGCCAGGTCCCTCTGCCCTGCCACATCGTCCACGACCAGGATGGTTTCCCCTTTTCCCATGTATTCTTCAACGGACATCACTGCCTTTTCCGCAGAATAATCCTCGCGTGTAACAGGAAAATAGAGTGTAAAGACGCAGCCCTTTCCGGGTTCGCTTTCAACATTTATATAGCCGTCGTGGTCCTTGATCGTTCCCCAGACCACGGACAAACCGAGGCCTGTGCCGCTTTTGCCCATGATCTTCTTTGTATAGAACGGCTCAAAGATACGTTTGATATCGGTTCCCGATATGCCCTCCCCTGTATCGGTCACCGAAAGGACCACGTAATCGCCCTCGCGGACCTCGTCATAGCCCTGAATAGGCTTGTCCAGGTACTGATTGGATGTTTTGATGACTATGGACCCTCCATTTTCCATGGCCTCAAACGCATTCAGGACAAGATTATACAAGGTCTTGCCGAGATGCAATTGGGAGCCGGACATGTTCAGGAGGTCGGGCTCCTGCTCGATTTTGACCTGTATGGACGAATGAAGGGCTTTCAGCTTCTCAAACTCGGAGGATTTCACAAAATCGTTTACAACCCTGTTCAGATTCAGCGTTTCCCTGTTGGGAACGCCCCTTCTGGCCAGGGTCAGCATATCCTGCACAATAGCTGCCGCCCGTTCTTCTCCCTCCAGGATTTTCGTGATATAAGGCCTGAGCGGACTCTCCCTGTCGATATCGCAAAGGAGCAGTTCGGCGTAACCCACAACAATGCCGAGCACATTATTGAGGTCATGCGCCACTCCCCCGGCCATCGTCCCCAGGGCCTCCATCTTTTCCATCCGCCGGAGGCGCTCCTCCATAATATATTTCTCCTCTTCAGCGCGCTTTTGCTCCGTGATATCGCGGATCGATTCGACGGCTCCGATGCGGTTTCCCTGCTGATCGAAAAGCGGAGCGACAGCGGCAAAGATATAAGCCCCTTTGCCGTTGTATAGGGACGGGGCAAAGGCCTCGGCATGAAGGATATTCCCTTTGCGCTGCAGATTACGATATCTTGATTCGATCTCCCGGTCATCGGCATCTATAAGGTCCAGCAGATGCTTCTGCGGCGCTCCATAAAAGGGACTCGTAACCATATGGGAGCCCTTGCCTGTCATGTCTTCCATGCTGATGCCGGTCATCTCTTCGATCGCGCGGTTCCAGGCGAGGACCCTGCCTTCGAGATCCACGACAAAAGTGGCGTCGGGGAGAAATTCAATAATACCGGCCAGTTTGCTCTCGGACTGCCTCAGCGCCTCCTCGGCGCGCGCGCGTTCTTTTTCTTCCCTGACAATAAACCAGGCCCTGATCCCATAGTAACTTGCAAAAAAGCAGCCCAAAAGCAGAAAAGCCAGAACCCATAAGAGCTTGTTCCTGAAACCTTCCAGAGAAGCGATGATTTCATCTTCTGATTTTGCGACAACAATAGACCAGTGAGTGTCCGCTGTCTTGACCGGCATATAAACAGCCTGCTTCCTGACGGTCTCCACCCTGTCTCCACGGACCTTATCCACGGCATATACGACTGTGCCCTGATTGCCCCTGATCATATCCTCGGACATGGCCTTAAAAGAAGCGGATTTATCACAGGTCTCGAAAACCGATTTCCCAACATGGCCCGGAACCGGGCAGTAGAGTTCAGTCCCGTCCCGGCTGATCATCCTCGCATGGCCCGAATCTCCTGTCTTTATCTCCTCAAGATAGCGCTTCGTCAAAGAATGGAAATTTACACCTATTCCGATCGTCCCGTTGAAGGACTTATTTCTAAAAACCGGGACATGGAGTGTAACAATATCGTATCCCAGCGCCGAAACTACTACATCGCTGACCACCGGTTTATGGGTCCGCATGATCTCACGAATATGCGGCCGTTGGGAAACGTCCTTCCCGACACTCCCCGGAACGTGCGGATAAGTATAGATGATCCTGCCCGTTGAGTCTACGCGGGTGATTGACTTGATCTTGTCCTGTGAAGCCTTGTAAAGCATGGCGATGCTGTCTTTTCCCTCCCTGTTCAGGCTGATGATATCTTTCGATCCCGCCAGAGCATTCAGGTTCCTGACCCACATATCGAAAAAATCTTCTATTCCGCGTGCAGCCTGCCGGGCATAAACAGACTGCTCCTTCTCGGAATTAATGAAGGCGTCCCGTTTGGTCTCTTCATAGAAAGAATAGAAAAGAAAGGAGGAAAAACCGAACATCAAAACAAAAAAAAGAGAAAGATAACTACGTCTCATTTTGACCTTCCCCTACTGTTCTGTTCGCAAACCCTCAGAAACAGGACATAAAAAAGGTAAAGTGTTGTCAACCCCGGCAATGGTCCGGAAACGACCGCTTCCACTCGGGATTTCAGATGCCGGAGGGACTTTTTATTATATCAGATTCAGGAACAATGGCGGAAATAATATCCCATTTGATGCCGCCGGCGCTCGCCTGATTAAAACACAGCCGGGATTACAGGTTGTAAAACAGTTCCTTTTATCGAAAGCTGTTTCAGAACCAAGAAGGTTAGCTGAAGAAATAAGAGGCGTAATCGATCCTGTACTCATTGGGGTCCAGGGTCTTGTTTACGGTCCTCAGATACCTGCCGTCTTCTCCCCTTTTACTCAGGTCGGCCATAAACGGCTTTACCTTGTCGGATATGATAAGGACCCTCGGCCTCTTGATCAATACGCCATGAGGCTGGGCGACCATGCCGATTTCTCCGCTGTCGAGCACAACCAGCGATCCCACAGGATATATACCCATCATTGAGATAAAGACCTTTACGAGCGCCGGATCGAGTTCCATGCCCGACTTTTCGAGCATGATCTTCACCGCAAGATCGGGGGTCCGGTCTTTTTTCGCATGCGCCCTGGATGAAGTAAGCGCGTCATACCACTCGCAAATAGCGACTATCCTCGTGTAAAAATCCTGGGACGGCAAATGCGGCGCCTTCGGATAACCGGACAGATCATAACGCATATGATGTTCAAAGGCGACAATCGCCGCCCTCATTATACGTTCGTCCAGGTCCTTGAGTCCGAACAGTGTCCTGAAACCCTGCACCGTATGCCGCTCCATGGACCGCCAGTCTTCATCCTCATATGCGCCCTGCTTGTCGCGCACCTCAGCCGCCACAAACGGCAGGCAGATATCATACAGAAGAGAGACAAGTCCGAGTTCGGCAAGCTCTTTTTTTGTGAGATCAAGACGGTGTCCCAGTTTGACCGAAAGTATGCATACATTTACGGTATGGCTCGCCGCGTAACCATATTTGGACCTGTTGAGGGCCATGGCGAGCAGCAACGGCTCATTATCCACAACCATATCGATTATATGCTGAATGAGCTTCCTGAGTTTTTTTATCTCTATACCGGAGCCGGCAGACACCTTCTCCGGCATCGCGGCGATCAGGGAAACCAGGTTGGCGTAAAGAACCATGACCCTTTCCCTGACCCCAAAATCACTCCCGGATGTATTTGCCTGGGCTTCAGTATTCATTGCCTATCCTGCTTATAGCCGCGCCGACGTTATTCTGTAATATCTCACTTCCGGTGTTCTCTATGCTGATGAGAAAAGGAAGCAATTCCCTGACGCGCTGCGCTCCCGCGCAGTGGGCTATGGCCGCCCTGTTTTCATCATTGGCGGCCCGCCTGAAAAAGCTCTTTCTGAGCAACATCCTGCCGAGCAGCTGGACCACATCGTCATCGCTATAACGCAACAATGCGCTGTAATATTCCCTCTTTTCAGCATACCCCATATTCCCGAACTTCCGGCCGGTCACCTTTTCAACAAGAAGCCTTTTTGCCGTTTCCGCATTCAGATTGCGCAGCGCGCCGAAAGCGCACTGCCTGACGGATATATCCGTATCGTCCAGCGCCCGTCTCAGCATATCCGCAGCCTCGTTTCCCTCCAGTTCGGCCAGCGCGCAGATCGCCTCCCTGCGGACCCTGCCGTCCCTGTGATCGAGCATTTGCAGAAGATGGTCCTTTACCTGCCTGTCGCCGATACGTCTGATGACTATCACCATGTTCCTTACCACATACCACCTGCTGTCGGAAAGAGCGTCGGTAAGTGCGGTCATATTGGAACTGCCGACGGCTGCGAGCAGGTTTACGACCGTCTTCCTGGCCGATATCGTGTCCAGATATCCGAGAAGACTGACAAGCACAGGAGTTGATTCTCCGCCGAGCAATTGCACGAATTTTTCGAATGTGTCGTTTTTGAGCCTCATGCCTTCATCGAGCATTGCCCCCAGGCGCATGAGAAACCTCTCTGAACTGAAGAATGAAAAAATGTTTGCCAGGCTGCGCCTGAAATCCGACGCCTGCGAACTGTCCATATAAACTGCCTTCACCCTGATGAAAAAGTCTGCGAGCACATCCAGCTTGCCATTGGCAAGGGCGTATTCCACGGCCTGTTTCATGTCGGTTTCGAGTGAGCTGTATTCTTTGGCGTCTGCAAGCAGGAACAGATCCAGCGATATGGCAAGGATTTTGCCGGTGCGGTCGGAACGGTTGTTGTCCGTATCCATTCGAAGCAGCAGCAGTTCCTCATCGTTGAGCTGAATCTCGTCGGGCATTGTGGATGTTTCATCGACCTTGCTGACGGCGTCTATGTATATCCTTTCGAGTTCTGCTGAAAGGTCACCGGCTTTCAGACTGTCCTGCTTCACGGGAAAGGTGGATTCGGACCGGTCAGAAAGGAATGGATCGTAAATAATGCAGCGTATATGCCTGAAATCCTGCTCCCAAATACCCGAGCCCAGGTCTTCAACAGCCGCCTCACGCCCGAAATCTATTGACAGGACATTGACAAGGCCTAACGCCTCGTCGCGTGTCAGGCCTTTTCTGAACGATATTTCCCTGATCCCGTCGCGGTAGAGAAAATACGCAATGTTGCTGTCTGCCGACGCTGCCTTGAAGACCTCGTCCATCTCGAACATGATGGAGTCCTGCCTGATCTCAAAAGCAACCCTGTCCTGAATGGAAAGCAGCTTGAGGAGTTCATGATAGAAATCATCTATGGCTTTGTCGGTCATAGGATTCCGGTCGGGATAGAGACGAACAGCTTTGCGCGCACGCAGCAGATAGTCGATCGACTTTTCGGCAACGAATATTCTTTCGGTCTGCGTAAGCATATTCCTGAATATTATATATAAAACATGTTAAAAAAGGTAAACTATGATTTATCCTGAATTATTATAAGGCAAAAAACGCAAAATACCGGGCGGAAAGCCCATAGGGCATGTAATTCATGTTTTATTGATCGACATCCGCCAACGCCGCCCGGGAATGGATTTATCCGCCGGAAACGCCGAAAGACCTCTTTATATTAAATCGTGTATAATGACAGGATGCCGCGGGCAGGTCCCGCTTATTCAATGAATAATCCAGGCCATTTTTATTTCCGGAGGGGTTTATGCTGTCTGAACGAGTCATGAAGATCAAGCCGTCGCCTACTTTGGCAATGGACTCAAAAGCCAAGGCGATGAAGGCCGAAGGACTGGATATAGTCAATTTCGGGGTCGGAGAGCCTGACTTCGATACGCCTGAGCATATCAAGGAAGCTGCGATAAAGGCCATCCGCGACGGTTTCACCAAATATACGGCGGTAGGCGGTATCGACCCGCTTAAAGACGCAATCATCGACAAACTCAGGAACGACAACGGTATAGAATACAAAAGGGACGAGATAATCGTCTCGTGCGGCGCAAAACATTCGCTCTATAATATCTCCCAGGCTTTTTACGGCCCAGGAGACGAGATACTGATTCCCTCGCCCTACTGGGTTTCCTATCCGGACCAGGTCCTTTTGAGCGGAGCCTCCCCGGTTTTTATAAAAACAACGGAGGAAGACGGCTTCATGCTGAAACCTGAAGCCTTGGAGGCGAAGATCACAAAGAATACAAAGGCGCTTATACTGAATTCGCCTTCGAATCCAACAGGCTGCATCTATGACAGGAAGACGCTTGAGGCTATCGCAGACATCGTGATCAGAAAAAATATCTTCGTGATCTCGGACGAGGTTTATGAAAAACTTCTGTATGAAGGCCGTGAGCATATCAGCATCGCTTCCTTCGGAAAAGAGATCAGGGAGAGGACTATTGTCGTAAACGGCGTTTCCAAGTCCCATGCCATGACAGGCTGGCGCATAGGCTATGCAGCGGGCCGCTCCGACATAATAAAGGCGATGACCAATATCCAGAGCCAGTCCACATCAAACCCGACGTCGATAGCACAGGCAGCGGCGGTAGAGGCGCTCAGAGGGCCGCAGGAATCGGTAGGCATAATGTGCGATGAATTCGACAGGCGCAGGAAGTTCCTCGTTGAGGGACTCAACAGCATCGACGGTATAAGATGCCTTACGCCGACCGGGGCCTTTTATGTGTTCCCGAATGTCTCTGCTTTTTACGGTAAGAAAGCCGGATCAAGACAGATAAACTCCTCGCTCGATTTTGCGCTATATCTGCTGGAAGAGGCCAAAGTGGCGCTTGTGCACGGCTCCGCCTTCGGAGACGATAATCATATAAGGATTTCTTACGCAACCTCCATGGAGAATATCAGCAAGGCCCTTGTGCGGATAAGGGAGGCGGTTGCCGCTCTTAAGTGAGAAGCATGCACCGCCGGCGGAAAGGACCATGACGGATAATAAGACATTCAGGAGCGGGTACGTTGCGCTTGTCGGACGACCCAATGTAGGCAAATCTACACTGCTCAACACCATACTCGGCGAAAAGGTCGCCATCGTGACCCCGAGGCCGCAGACGACGAGGAACAGGATCACCGGCATCAGGACCCAGCCTGATTCCCAGATCATCTTTATAGATACCCCCGGCATCCACAAGCCACAACAGCTGCTCGGCGAAACCATGAACCGGCTGGCTTTCACGTCGCTGGAAGACGTAGACGCAGTCCTCTTCCTGGTGGAGCCTGTTGCCCCGGGCAGCGGCGATCTGTTTGTGGTCGAAAGGCTCAAACAGTTAAGCAAGCCGGTATTCCTTGTGATAAACAAGGCCGACACCGTAAAAAAACCCGAACTCTTGCCTGTGATCGAGGCCTACAGCAAGCTCTGCCCATTCGCCGAGATAGTGCCTGTTTCGGCCCTCAGGAAAGAGGGGGTCGAAGAACTCGTCGGGACCGTAATGCAATACATCCCCGAGGGGCCGCAGCTATACCCCGACGATATAGTGACCGACCAGGCAGAGCGCTTTATGGCGGCTGAGATCATAAGGGAAAAGATAATAGAGGCCACACAGAAGGAAGTGCCCCATGCCGCAGCCGTTTCAATAGAAGAATGGACCGAAAAAGAGGCCGGACTTGTCTTTATCAGGGCAAACATTTATATTGAAAGGGAAGGGCAGAAGGGTATTATAATAGGTAAGAACGGTTCGCGGCTGAAATCCGTCGGCACGAAGGCAAGACATGATATAGAGCGGCTTCTTGGAACAAAGGTCTTCCTCGAATTATGGGTAAAGATTAAAAAAGACTGGCGCGGCGACGAACGCGCGCTTAAGGAATTGGGGTTTAAATAGTGCTTCTGCAGATGAAAGTTGACGGCCTTTTGTTCGACCCGAGGAGCGGTATGTATATACTGCTGCTTCAGCAGATTGACGGCAGCGGGACGCTCCCGATATGGATAGGCAAACCCGAGGCGGATTCGATAGCCCTCGCGGTCGGCAAGGTCGTAACGCCGCGGCCGCTTACGCATGATCTGATAAAGAATGTCTTTGACGCGCTTGAGGTAAAAGCCCAAAAGGTAATAATCACCGAGATTGTCGAAAACACCTATTACGCGCTTATCTATCTGAGTGACGGCGAAAAGGAGATCACAATAGATTCGAGGCCTTCCGATGCCGTGGCCGTGGCGCTAAGGGCACAGGCCCCGATATTCGTTCATGAAGAAGTGCTCGATGTCAGAAAGGCCGACGAACTTGAGGAGTGGCTGAAGAACCTCAAACCCGAAGACTTCGGGAATATCATGTAGTGCTCAGCAGGACCGAAGGAATCGTTCTCAGAAGTTCAGTTTATGGGGAAGCGGACCTCATAGTCACCTATCTGACCGGAGACCACGGAATCATCAGCGTATTTGCCAAGAGCCCGAGAAAGGTCAAGAGCCGTTTCGGAAGCAGCCTGGAGCCCCTCACCCATTCACGGATATCGTATTTCGGCAAGGAAGACGCCAACCTCCCGAGGCTTACCCAGTCGGACATAATCACGCCCTTTCATGTTTTGAGGGAAGATTACAATTCATTCATCCGCCTGTGCGGGATCATCGAAATGATGATACATTTCCTGCCTGAAAGAGACCCGAATGCAGGCATGTTCGCCCTGCTCCACAGTCTGCTGGCCAGGATAAGGCCCGGGGAATGCAACACCCTGTATTATCTGTACTTCAAGGTGCGGTTCCTCGGAATGTCCGGATACCTGCCTAAACTGGACGCATGCGGCCGCTGTTCAAAAAAATCCACTGATGGGGACGGCGGCAAATTTTACATCTCGCACGGCGCGCTCATATGCGATTCCTGCAAGGCGGACGGCGCGTCGGCAGTAACTCTTTCCAGGGCGGCCCTCAGATTCTATATGAGTTTTGTCAAGTGGAACCTTTCGAACATAGACAGGGTGAGCGCCCCGGAGCCGCTCGTTTCTGAAATATCCGATCTCATCGACGCGCACATAAAATATATAATGGCGCGTCCTCTCAAGTCGGCCCTGTTTACCGAAAAAAAAGAGCGCGTTCATTAATGGCGCGCACGTTCCGGCAAAGATTTTGACGGTATAACCCGCTTGACAGAACGGGCTGATTTAATTTATAAAACCCTGTTTGACTTTTTGTTCGGAAAGGGTTGGAGCGCGAAGGCAGGGAGCAGAATTTCGAAGCCGATTTCCAGATAAAATCATTTAGAGGAGATTCAAGGATGGCCAAGATTCGGATTGCTATTGCGGGCGTGGGGAATTGCGCAAGCTCGCTTATACAGGGCATAGAGTATTACAAGTCGCTCGGCAGGGACTCTGAAAATGCCTCCCTCGGACTTATGCATTACGATCTCGGCGGCTATACACCCGGAGATATCGAGGTTGTGGCGGCATTCGATATCGACAGGCGCAAAGTCGGTAAACCCCTGAAGGAAGCGATTTTTGCAAAACCCAACTGCACAAAGGTATATTTCCCCGATCTGCCGGACTTCCCGGTCAGCGTCGGCATGGGCGAGATCAGGGACGGTGTCTCGCCCCATATGGCGGAATATGACGACGACAGGCGTTTCTTGGCCTCGGATGAAAAACCGTGCGATGTCGCCAAAACGCTGATTGACAGCGGAGCGGAGATACTCGTCAACTATCTGCCGGTCGGCTCTGAAAACGCCGTTAAATTCTATGCCGAGGAATGCCTCAGGTCCGGCGTCTCTCTCGTCAACTGCATCCCCGTATTCATCGCCTCCGACGGGGCCTGGGCCAAGCGCTTCGAAGAAAAAGGCATACCTATTGTGGGCGACGATGTGAAATCGCAGATAGGAGCCACGATAATACACCGCATACTCACAAAGCTGTTCATGGACCGGGGCGTAAAGATAGACCACACATATCAGTTGAATGTTGGCGGCAACACCGACTTCCTCAACATGCTCAACAACACGCGGCTCAAGTCAAAAAAGATATCGAAGACCGAAGCGGTCACCTCGCAGATAGATTATGCCATTTCTCCGGACGATGTGCATATAGGACCGTCCGATTTTATACCCTGGCTCAATGACAACAAGGTATGTTTCCTGAGGATGGAAGGCCGCGGCTTCGGGAATGTCCCCATGAATCTCGAGTTGAGGCTCTCGGTCGAAGACTCGCCGAACAGCGGGGGCGTGGTTATAGACGCCATACGCTGCTGCAGGATTGCCCGTGACAGGGGGGTCGGCGGCGGGCTTATTTCGCCCTCCTCATATTTCATGAAGCACCCGTTCAGGCAGTTCCCCGACGATGAGGCCAGACAGATGGTCGAGGAGTTTATTGCGGCAAAAAGGGAGAGGTAATTGCTGAGCCAAAGGTTCAGCCATTTTCTCGACAGACCTCTTTCGCCTCTCGCCCGGCATGTGCCTTTCAGCCCCAATGCCATAAGCATTGCCGGCCTTGTTATTACAGCTGCAGCTTCAGTCGTTATCCCATTCGACCTCCTGATCGGCGGCATACTTGTGGCCATAGGCGGGCTCTTCGACGTTATCGACGGTATTGTGGCCCGCGCCAGCGGCAGGAGGACCACATTCGGGGCCTTCCTCGATTCGACCCTCGACAGGTATTCGGACTCGCTGCTTATTATCGGGGCCGCGTGGTATTTTTACATTACAGGCGATCTTGCGGGGGTCGTGATTTCCGCATGCGGCCTTGTGGGCGCCCTCGTAACAAGCTATGCAAGAGCCCGCGCAGAGGGCCTGGGGATAGACTGCAATGTCGGCATACTCGAACGGCCCGAGAGGGTCGTTATAATCGCGCTGGGCTGCGTAACCAACCTGCTGTTGCCTGCCATGATAATCATCTGCGTCCTCGGACATATAACCGTTATCCAGAGGATCATGCATGTCCACGGGCGGCTCAGCAAGAAAGCATAGCATTACGGGATTACGCCAAACTCAACTACCCGACTATCCGACGGAGTCTAAACCGAAGATACGGCCATCCTGAAAACAGACCCCATGGGCAGCCGTATCGAAAGCCCATGATGTCCATCTGTAAAATATCCGCATCTATAAAATATAATCCTGATTTGGTTTATAGCGCCTTTTTTATTGCGCTTGTAACTTCATAACCGGTAATATATACTTTAAATATCCTCAAGACCTTTTGTTGATATCTTCTCATTTTGCATTACGGGGGGTAATTAAGTGGAAGCTCATACTCTTATAACCGCAGGGTTCATTTTGCTGGTCATCGCCTTCATAGGATTTCTTGTCTATTGCGCCGCCCAGATCAGAAAAGTCACATTGACCGTGACCGTCTTCTGCAAAAATACCGACGCAAAACTGGCCCCGCTCCTCGAAGAGACCGAAAAAGCCCTGAAGAGCATACGCATCGTAACAGACGATGTAGGCGCCATAACAGGCAATTTCCGTCAGGTCGGAGACGCGGTAGGCGATGTTGCGGTGAATATCAGGGCCATAAGCGCAATGATAGGCGATGTTGGGGATCAGCTGTCTCTAAAGTTCCACGGAATCAGGGCCGGCGTACAGGCTGCGCTCGGCATGTTAATAAAAAATGCGGCAGACAGGAGGTAAAACATTATGGGCCGGCAGTATGATGAATGTTGCGGATCAGGTTCGGTATTACTCGCCTTTTTGCTGGGGGGTATCGTAGGCGCAGGCATAGCTCTTCTCGTGGCCCCTCAATCAGGCGTTGAGACAAGAAAAAAGATAAAGGAATTCGCGGATGAGGCCGCTGAAAAAGCGGCTGAGTTTGCAGAGACTGCAAAGGGAAAGGTGACATCAACCATTGATACGGCAAAGAACCTTTATGAGGAACAGAAGACGGCAGTAGCCGGAGCAGTGGAAGCGGGGAAAGAGGCTTATCAGAAAGAGACAAAGAAATAGCGGCGGACTTCATATCGGCGGGGCATCCGGCCCACACCGGATGCCCCGTTTTTTTGGGGCATAAAAAACAGCTGCGCATGAATTATGGACATTACAGAGCAGGACAATGATTTTATGAAAATAGCCTTCAGCGAGGCCGAACTGGCCTTCAATGAGGGAGAGGTCCCGGTCGGGGCCGTTCTCGTGATCGACGGGAAAATAATAGTGACCGCGCGCAACCACAGGGAAGCCTCTTTTGATCCTACGGGTCATGCGGAGATAACGGCAGTGCGTGAAGGAGCGCAAAAGCTGCGGAGGTGGAGGCTTTCCGACGCCACCCTGTACGTAACCAAAGAACCATGTCCCATGTGCGCCGGGGCAATGGTGAACGCGCGCCTCGGCAGACTCGTGTACGGTTGCGGCGATATAAAAGGCGGGGCTGTGGCGCATCTGTATAAACTCCTTTCAGACGGCAGACTCAACCATCAGGTTGAGATCGTCTCGGGGGTGATGGAGAAAGAGTGCGCCGGGCTGCTCAGGAGATTTTTCGCAGACCTGAGAAAAAAAACAACCGGGAATGACGCGGCCGGCGATGTTTGCTTGAACGACTGAAAATTATTCATGTATAATAACAGGCCGTATTCTGACGGCGATGGAGAGGTGGCTGAGCGGTTGAAGGCGGCGGTCTCGAAAACCGTTGTGGGGGTAACCCCACCGGGGGTTCGAATCCCCCCCTCTCCGCCATTACAACAGAAAACCCGCCTGTCGTGGTTTCCTGCAATAATCATCCTGCGCATCATATGCGCACAATCGAGGTGTCAAGATGAAAAAAATGGTTTGCGCAATCTTTTTTGTACTGCTTTCATCCGGCATGGTCTGGGCCGCAGACAGCGGCGCCTTAAAGTCGAATGTATTGGTCAGGACAGGTTCGAGCTGGGACAACAGCGCCTTGCCGTCCTATGAAAAGGGCAACCCCGAGATTACCATTGTAAGAATCGAGATCCCTGCCGGGGCGAAGCTCCCAATGCATAAACATACGGTAATAAACGCCGGGGTTTTGATAAGCGGAGAGCTGACGGTTGTCACCGAAGACAACAAGGTATTGCGCCTTAAGGCGGGTGATCCAATTGTCGAGGTCGTAAACAAATGGCACTACGGGAAAAATGAAGGCAAAGGACCTGCCGAGATCATAGTATTCTATGCCGGGACTCTGAACAAGCCGATAACCATTTACAATAAAAAATAGGAGTTTGGCCCGGATTTGTCGCCGGAAAAAATATTCTCCGGCCCCCGATTATAGACATCATTGGCATCCATATCCCGGCCCGCAAACTGGAAAAGTATCCGGCATCAACGCATACAGGGACAAGCCGCCTGATATGGTTGACTGAAGCAGCCCCTATCCCTTTTTCCAGTCCTTTTCTTCCCTCAGATAAACCGTGCGCTGGGGGAAAGGCATCTCAATCCCTTCCGCCCTGAACCTCTTCAGTATCCTCTTCCTGAGTTCATGCTGCACAACATATTGATCCGGAAACTCCCGCACATGGCAAAAGAGTGTAAAATCCAGAGAACTCTCCCCGAATCCGGGGATGAATTTGACATTGGGCTCCGGTTCTCCGAGCAGTCCGGGAACATCCCCCACGGCCTTTTTAGTCTCTTCCAGAAGGACCCTTTCCACCTGATCGGGATCCGAAGAATACCCCACTCCTACCTGCACGGCCACGGACATCCCACGCTCCGGCAGGTTGTAGTTCGTCACTATGCTCTGCGCAAGCTTGTCGTTGGGAATGACGACCATGTTGTTCGGAAGCATCCTGATCCGCGTTGTCCTCCATGTGATATCCGCAACATAGCCTTCCTGCCCTGATTCGAGTCTGATGAAGTCCCCGATCCTGACGCTCTTCTCAACCATGATGTGAATCCCGGCGAAGAGATTTGCAAGCGTGTCCTTCAGAGCAAGGGCGACTGCGAGTCCGCCGACACCCAGGGCAGTGAGAAGGGGAGCTATTGAGATACCCATGACTCCGAGTATGATCAGCAGGCCCATTAAATAAATCACGCCCTTCAATATACCGTAGGCAAGTCCGGTCGATGGGATCGGCAGCCTCGATTTCTGTATATAATGCCGGAACATCTTCCCTGCAAGGTTTGCGGTTGCGGCAGTGATGGACAATATCACGATGATATGGATGAGCCTGCTGATGAGTATGACGTTCTTGTGAGGCAGGTCCGAGACATCCACCCCGATGTACAGTCCGATCGCTATGCACCACAGTATCGACGGGGTCCTGAGCGACGATAATATGATATCGCCGAGCCGCGTCTCTGATTTCCTGACCCACCTGCGCAGGAACCTGAAGACAATACTGCGGACAATAAAGAGCGTCAGGACGGAGCCGGCGGATGCCATCACCGGCACAAATGTATTTTCAAAAAGGATATTCATTTTCACCTCTGAATATAAATTTGCTTCCCTGTCTATACATGATATTGGTCATTAATTATACCTGAAGCCCGGCGCGGCAATCCCGTCATCCCCGCTCAAACATCCGGACCGTATAAAAAGAACCCGTCATAGTTTGAGATATTTCAGGCATTTCAGGTAATAAATTCGGCGGAAAAGGGTCAATGCCGTCGCTTGCGCATACACCCGGACATAAGATAATATTAAAGTTAAATAATTAACAAAACAAGTAATATCTGTTTCCGGTCGCCATCGTTCTTCAAGCCGGGAGGGCGCCATATGACGGACTCGTCCAGGACAAAACAACAACTGAGCGAAGAGAATTGCATCTTGCTCAGGAGAATCCGGGAACTCGAACAATCGGAATCGGAACTCAGACAGGCCAAAGATGCGCTGAAAGAGAGCGAAAGAAAGTATCGGGAGCTTGTTGAGAACGCCAACAGCATCATCCTTCGCTTTAACCGGAATGGGATAATTACATTTTTGAACGAATTCGGCCAGAAGTTTTTCGGGTACTCCGAAAAGGAAATCATCGGACGCCATGTGGTCGGCTCCATCGTCCCGGAGATAGAAAGCACGGGGAGGGACCTGAAACCTCTTTTGGACAAAATCTGCCTCAATCCTGATGCCTTTGAGCAAAACATCAACGAGAACATTCGCCGCAATGGTGAACGGGTCTGGATTTCCTGGACAAACAGGATTGCAATGGACAGGCGTGGACAGATTCTGGAAGTCTTAAGCATCGGCTCCGATATCACCGAGCGGCGCAGACTTGAGGACCAGTTGCGGCATACACAGAAGATCGAGAGCCTGGGCAGGCTTGCCGGCGGCATAGCTCACGACTTCAATAATATACTTAATGCCATAATCGGCTTCACAGACCTGCTTAAAATGAAAATAGTCGATAATGAGCCCGCAATGCGCTATGCGGAACAGATACTGAAAGCAGGGCAGAGAGGGGCTGCGCTTACCCGGCAAGTGCTTGCCTTCAGCAGAAAGCAGATGCTCGACATGAGACCGGTCAATATCAATGATAATATCAGAGACCTTCAGAAGATGCTGTGCAGGCTTGTCAGGGAAGACATCCTGATCCGGCTGGAGCTGTCGGATCAGGATCTCATTGTAATGGCCGATGCGGACCAGCTGGACCAGGTCATTATCAATCTGACCACAAATGCGCGCGACGCCATGCCCGGAGGCGGCTCTATAGACATTTCAACATGCATTTTTACCATGGATGAAGGGTTCGTCAGGAGTTACGGGTTCGGCAATCCGGGCATATATGCTCTGATTACCCTTTCGGACACCGGATGCGGCATGGACTATGAAACCCTGCTGCGCATATTCGAGCCCTTCTTCACAACAAAAGAAAAAGACAAGGGCACAGGACTCGGACTTGCCGCGGTTTACGGGATATTGAATCAGCATGGCGGGTATATCAATGTTGAAAGCGGACCAGGGAAAGGGACCGTATTTTATCTGTATCTGCCCCTGAATCCCGAAATAGCCGCAAAAACCGAATTGACTCCCACTGAAGAGCTCAGGGGCGGGACAGAGACCATACTGATCGCCGAAGATGACGATACGACACGGAATATCACGGTAACGGCGCTCACCGGTTTCGGATACAAAGTTATCGAAGCGTCCGACGGGGAGGACGCAATAAATAAATTTATTGAAAACAGCGACGTTGTCGATTTGTTAATCCTTGACTACATCATGCCGAAAAAAAACGGCATGGAAGTATTCGATGCCATACGCAAACATCTCCCGGGAATAAAAGCGATATTTGTGAGCGGCTATACGGACGGCAGTTTTGACAATAATTATCTGTCGAGAAAAAACGCGTCATTTGTGCAGAAGCCTGTGAAACCGACCGACCTTGTGCGCACAGTGCGCGAGACCCTGGATGCAGAGTAAAAATCAATATCCATTATGGCTCCTTACGGCTGCCCCATAGCGGCGCGTATTAAAAGCTACCCCGTCAAGAGCCTGTAAAATCCGGCGAGCATACCTATTTCATATCAGCCCCGACGGACAATTAAAGGCGAGGCCCCCTGAATTGCCGCGCAATTCAGGGACATAATTCGTGTTAATATACCTGATATAAAAAATTGTTTGAACTGCGGCGTATAATGAAACCCCGATCCGGGGCGATTTCAAAGTCGAACGGCGAGTCGGTTAAGTCGTAATGCCGTCAATTATCGGGAGTCGACAATGAACAGGAAACTGGAGTATGAAGAATACAGGATTATTGTTGAAAAAGCGCCCATAATGATCTGGCGCTCCAATATAACAATGGAGTGCGACTACTTCAACGAGATCTGGCTGACTTTCACCGGACGCGCCCTGGAGCAGGAAATCGGCAACGGCTGGACGGAAGGCGTTCATCCTGAAGATTTCGACGGATGCCTGAAAATATACACTGAAAACTTCAGGGTGAGAAGCGTATTTGAGATGGAATACAGGCTTCGCCGCTTCGACGGAACATACAGGTGGATCTTCGACCGCGGCGTCCCGTACTCCGACGCTTCGGGAATATTTAAAGGCTACATTGGAAGCTGTATCGATGTGACTGAAAGAAAGGAAGCCCAGGAAGCATTGAGGCTCGCCCAGGAAACCGAGATCGGGCAGTTGAGGGGTATCCTTCCCATCTGCAGTTATTGCAAGAAGATACGTAACGACCACGACTATTGGGAACAGCTTGAATCATATATAAGCAATCATTCGGAAGCTCTTTTTTCTCACGGCATATGCCCTGATTGCGCAGAAAAGGTAAAAGACCAGATCAATAAGCTGAAGGCCGACAGGAAGTAAGCGGCCAAAGAGCGGGCGCTTATTCCTTCATTTGATATTCGCATATTTTCAGGCCGCATTTTTTCAAACACCCTGAAAACCCCGCCCCGCTCTATTGCTATTTCATCAGCGCGACCTCATCGACTTCGTCTTCAGCCAGGAAATCCTTGAATGCTTTTTCCGCTTCCGTAAGATAACAATCCCAAACAAGATCGGAATCCCGATGGAGATCGACCAGAATTTTTTTTGCGCGCACCCGGGTCCTGTTTATTTCGATGATCTCCTTTATATGACGCCGGAAATCGTCGATATACCGGGGAAAATCACCCTGCATTATGGAAAAATAACGTAATGGGACGGAGCTTACCGGAGCCTTTGGATAAAGGCTCTTCGCCGTATAACCATCGTTCACCTCAGCCGAAAAATTCTCGATCGCTCCCACATCAACACGATAAAGACCCCACGCATAAACTCCGAGGGCTGAATTCCGGGCCTTGGCGATTGTAATGACATGCCAGTCACGCCACTTGTCGAAGTTACCATCCGGGTCTGTTCTGTATATTTTCAACCTTGTCCTCCTTGCGCCCGTCAATGAATTATATCGAAGGCAGCCTCTCTTTTGACGGATTTTTAATGACTATAAATTACCATTAAGCATTTTCCGGCGTCAACGAAAAAAAAAGAAGCGTCAAAATCCGGCGGGAGAAATACTGAAACAAGAAGGCTTTGCCCCGGATGTGGTCAAATTGAGGGCAGCCACCATATCTTCCTGAAACAACAAAAAACAGCCCTTCACCGGACCGGCCGGGAAAGGGCTGCTTTCTCACCAAAATATATATTATCTGCTTTTATTATGCCTTTGCCAAAGCCTGGGCCAGATCGTCGATCAGATCATCGACGCCTTCGATGCCGATGGAAAGTCTGACCAAATCAGGCGTAATGCCTGCGGCCTTCTGTTCTTCCTCGTCCAGCTCGGCATGCGTGGTGCTCGCAGGATGAATGACCAGCGATTTGGCGTCGCCGACATTCGCCAGCAGAGAAAAGAGATTCAGGCTGTTGATGAACTTCCTCCCGGCTTCCACCCCGCCCTTTATGCCGAAGGTGAATATCGAACCCGCGCCCTTGGGCAGGTACTTCCCGGCCAGCGCATTATACTGGTTGCCCTTGATCTCGGGATAATTGACCCAGTTGACCTTGGGGTGCTTATTGAGATACTCCACGATCTTCCTGGTGTTTGACACATGCCTCTCGACCCTCAGTGATAACGATTCCAGGCCCTGCAGGAAGAGGAAGGAGTTGAGGGGGCTGATGGCTGCTCCGGTGTTCCTCAGCAGCTGCACCCTCGCCTTTACAATATAGGCCGGGGCGCCCAGATCATTGGCATATCTTATGCCGCCGTAGCTTTTGTCAGGAGTCGTAAAATCGGGGAACTTGCCGCTGCCTATCCAGTCGAACTTTCCGGCGTCTACTATAACTCCGCCGATGGCTGTGCCGTGTCCTCCGATAAACTTTGTCGCAGAATGGACAACCACATCCGCGCCGTATTCGAACGGCCTTAAAAGGTAAGGAGTAGTGAAGGTGCTGTCGATGATGAATGGTATTTTATTATCATGCGCTATTTTGGCAACTTTCTCTATATCCAGCACATTGATCCTGGGATTGCCGATGGTCTCCGCATATATGGCCTTGGTCCTGGGTGTAATGGCCTTTCTGAAGTTTTCGGGATCGTCGGGGTCGACGAAATTAACGTCAATTCCAAGCTTCCGCAAAGTCACATTAAACTGCTCGTATGTCCCTCCATAGAGGGTGCCGGCCGAAACTATCTCATCGCCGGCACTGGCCACGTTAAGAATGGCATACAGGATTGCGGCCAGGCCCGATGATGTAGCCAGAGCCCCCACGCCGCCTTCCAGCGCCGCTATCCTTTTCTCAAACACATCCTGCGTAGGGTTCATAATCCTGGTATATATGTTTCCGGGTTTCCGCAGGTTAAACAGGTCGGCGGCGTGTTCCGCATTGTCGAACACATATGATGTCGTCTGGTAAATTGGGACGGCCCTCGCCTTTGTAGCCGGGTCCGCCTCTTCCTGCCCTGCATGCACCTGTAATGTTTCAAAACTCAGTTTCTTTTCGCTCATCTTCCTCTCCTCCTTTAGGAATTAGTCTCCAGTTATTTAGTAGACCGAAACACTGCTTTTTATCTATCTGACGGCTTTATTCCGACGTCGACTTTCGTATTTCTCCGTTAATCCATCGCCTCTTGGAATTATTGTTAACTATGCAGATCAAGTTTGTCAAGTATTTCTGTAAAATTGAATAATATTTTTTTAAAAAAACTATTATTTGCCGCCAATGCAAAAAACTAATGGACACCCCTGACGTATTGTTTTACCGTGAAGCCCTGCTTTTACACCGTCATAGAAAACGGGAAGCTTACGCCTTGCCGGCAAACTCTACGCGTAGATACTGACGTATTTAGACGTCCCGGTGACGCTGCTTGTTGGACTGCCTGCGGAGGTATATTCCGTCGCAAGATTGCTGGAGCTTGATTCATTTGGATGCGTCAGTTCGTAGATAAGTTCCTCCTGGGCCGACACATAGCCGTCTTGATTCAGGTCCCGCACATCGTAAGAATAGGAGGAGGAGGCTGAACTCGAAGAACTACTTGATGAACTACCCGATGAACTGCCTGATGAAGAAGTCGTTTGGGTCCCGGTGGTTGAGGCAAAACCACCTGCAGAAGATATTGCCTGAATGTTCATGGTGCGCCTCCTTTCCCATGGCATCCAGAGATGCGCGGCCCTTGATTATTACAGACATCAAAACTTCATAAAGCATTTCAATGTCAGCTATCGCTATATAGAAATTATAGCCTTCAATACTTGCAGTGTCAATTGCTTTTGCTAAGATACTTTGTTAATTTTTGTAATTATTCCAGGCGGTTGACAGCTCAAAAGATCTGGGAAGAAGCTTACCATGGTCTTGCCATTTTAAATAACCGGCTTTTACCGGTTTTCAGCTTGCGGCTTCAGGATTCTCTTCCGGCTTTTTTGCTGAAAAAAATTCCTTCATCGGAATAAAATAATATTCTTTCCATCTGTCCTTGTATTGCTCTACCAGGTCTTTTGGCAGGTTGGTATGCAGAAGTGTCAACCTTGAGCCCTTTTCGAATTTGGCTATCGTTACTTCAAGCAAAGAATCGGGAGCGTCGGCAGGAAATTCCTTTGTCCTCCAGGACTGAAGAATGCGGCGGCCCGGCTCGAGTTCAAGCGTCGTGCCGGTTATGTAATCGTCAAAGGCATAGAATGCGCCGCCCACATGAGGAATGATCTTTGCGGGGTAACCTGTGAAATCCGAATGTTGCCTGCTGTCTATCCATGCGGCATAAAGCTGCTTTGCGCTTACAGGCAAAGTGATTGATATCTTGAATCTGTTTGCCATTGCATTCTCCTTATACTACGAATACAATTCTAACATTATTTGGATGGCGGCAATAGAGATAGACAGGGGCAAAAGAAACCTCCTGCATATGGAATAGGAACGGACAGCCGGTGGTGTCACTCATAAATGCTAAAAGTAAAGACCTGCGCCCTGTGCCCTAAAAATTATCGGGTTACAATATTAAGAAATTATCCCTTATATTTTTTAATAGGTTCACACAGGAGTAACTGAGGCTCAACATGGGCCTTACGCTTGGCTACGCCATTGTATGAATTCACCTCAACATCTTCATTGCCCCATTGAGCCCACCCGGGGTGGCGAAACCTGGCAAATAATTCAAGATATGGTCCCGGCGAACATGATTCTATCAAATTATAAACTTCATCGGGCTTTCTGGAATGCTCTCGCTTGCGAGTAGACATTATATTTACCTGGGTACGTCCCGGCTGAAGTGTGCGCATACTGCCTCTCACGCCGAACAGAATAAGTTCTGTGACATTTCTGAAATAGAAACCCACACCCCTGCCATCCGGGCCACCGTCTTTGCGGATCTTGTACCATACCAGATTAGACTTGTAGGTGAACCCCCATGCCTTCATCACATTGAGTCCCTCCTGAAGCAACGCATTAGGAACCCATAAATATAGATGAGATTTTGCGGCGGCCAGTTTATCCACAGGCAGTTGAATAATCTCTTGCAGCTCCATGGTTGGATATCTGAGCAATCGCTTATGTTCAGGCGCCATTTTACCGGTACGATTTTGAAATTGCCAGGGCGGATCCGCCAGTATTGTCGAATATGGTCCATTCGCCTTGCGCATAAGATCTTCTGATGGATTTGGTTCTGTCAGATTATATACTTTAGGCATTTCTATTTCTCCGTATTGCCGACTAAGATAAACATTTAAATGATAACAACATCCCTTGGAATCCCGATCATCAACAATGGGCAAGGATTCCCTACACCACGACGCATACGATCATCAAGCTTACGCCAATGCGTAGTAGCCTCGCCAAATTTATCAGCTACAAATGCATGCGCCCATCCCTGAGCAAAAGAGCCTTTGGATTTTGCGGCTTTCTCTATAAGCTCCTTCTGACGGGCTGTCGGCGAATAAAAGATGGATAATTTTTCAATGTTATCTATTCCTTCTTTCCGGGCAAATGACTCAATAATTTCGCGCATACCCTCTTGAAGGGTTGTTCCACGTGTGATTATTGCGCCGATTGAAATCACGCCATCTGCATGTAACCGTTTGAAGTTCTCAAGATCTCTGTCAAAAAATGGGTCTTTATTGTTCCACTCTATTTCGATGGCGAAAATACCCGTATCATATTCCTTGACATGATCAATTTCATGAGTAATGGATTCCTTTTCTTTTCCATCAACTATTTTCTTGATCTCGAAAACATGTTTTTTCCAGCCATATGTTTCTGATAAGGTTCTACGCAGTCGTTGTGTCAATTCACCCTCACCACCGCCGCCGCGAACCAACTCTTCAGCAGAAATTTTGATAGTCAACAGCGCAGCCTCAAGCTCCTCAATAGCAGAACACATATCATGCCTGAGAATGGCTTCTGCGTGATGCAGTGCAGTCACCTGAAAACCCTTCTTCTTGATCCGATCAAACATCAAAAACCTCATGATAAAGTATCGTTATCTACGACTTAACTCGAAGTATAACAAAACAGCGATTGCGAATCAAAGTTTACTAATTGGATAAATTGGGGGTCATAAATTGAGGGTCAGGCTTGCATGTATGCAACTAAACTTACCACCCATTCTCATGAATATATCCCCCTCATCTTATTTACCATTGCTGTTTCACAGTTTGGTAAAATAGCTATCAGCGGCAATTGTATCGTCAAAATATTGTGTGCTTTTTTGGGAAAGCTCAATATCAGGATTTTTAGACACTTCTCAGGCTGGGGATGTAGGACAAGATCCCGCAAACTGTTTGATTCTCCGACTGTGGCTTCGTTACAGCAGTTCAAAACGAGAGCCTGCTCCGGTTTTCGACATAACTCAGACTTGTAAGATTATAGCATATAATCAGGCCGGAAGAGTCTGTTGTTTACTATTTTTGTTGAGTTCTATTTTCCGGGAATATTATTATTCAATGCTCTCCCCTGAGTTTTCTCTCTATCCTCGTGCAAATGCCGTGAAGCATATTCATCTCCCATTCGGCGAGCCCTGCCCTGCCGATGAAATGCTTCAGGTTCATCATCATCTTTTTTTCGAGGTCTCCGTCTCCCACAGGAAAATATTCGAGCAGCTTTAGCGTGTCGGATATCCTGCTGTAAAGGGTCGTTAACTCCTCATGAGAGACAAGCCTGGACACGCCTATGCCCTTCTCTTCCAGCCGGTATTCGGCCCTCGAAAGCTCATACGCCATTATCAGCACGGCCTGAGAGAGGTTTAGAGACGGATGCTCGGCATTCGCCGGGATGGAGATGAGAAAGCCGCATTCCTCAATCTCTTCATTATAAAGCCCCCTGTCCTCCCTGCCGAATAGGATTGCGACCCTGTTTGCCGATGCCAGCTCAACAATCTTCTTTGCGCCTTCATCGACATTATGGATAATACCCCTGCGCCTGCCCTTTCGCCGGGTGGCCCCCACAACTATGGATTGTTCGCCAACCGCATCGGCAAGGGTCGGATGAACGGTCGCGGCGCGGATGACATCAAGCGCGTTATGGGCCATCCATCTGGCCTCATCGGTCACAGGCGCGGGATTTACGAGAGAAAGCCCGCTGAACCCCATATTTTTCATCGCCCTTGCGGACGCGCCTATGTTGCCGGACTCGGCAGGCTCGACCAGGACAAAGGTGATATTGTCTTTCCAGTTGTTCATGCGTTACCCGGCAAACAGTCACTCATCCAGCAATTCGGGCCCGCTCAAAATCCGGTCCATATATTTATAAAAGAGTCCGAGATGAAACCCGTCAACCAGTCCGTGATGCGCCTGTATTCCCAGCGGCATCACTGTACGTCCGTCATGATCGAAATACTTGCCCATGGCGATAACAGGGTTATCAGCGTATTTCGGGTCGTAAGGATGAGTGATGGATGTAAAACTGATCCACGGGACATCCGTGATAAAAAACATATGATGTTTCTCGCGGTCGGCGAGGTCCGGAGAGGTCTTGACAACATCTATCCTGCGGGTCATATCTTCATAATATTCACTGAACTTTTCAAAATATACGGAATCGCAAAAAGAAAAGGTGTTGTTGTCCAGCAGCACCGTATGGCCGGGGTCAACGCGCTCAAACTCATAAATCCCGTTGTCGATCAAGCGATGCCTCAGCTCCGGCACGCTGTTGACCGCGCGGGAAACAGCATAACTCATCGAAATATAGAACCTGTAACCCCTTGCCTTGATGAATTGCCTGAAACGGGTTATATCGACATTGCAGGTTACGCCGAAACAGGGCATTTGCCTGTCTCTGAACGCCTCGAATAGCCCCATGCGGGGGTAATGTGTCAAATCAATCTTTGTCCTGGATGGAATCATGCCGGAAATCAGCTCCTTTCCATAAATTAATTATATGGGCTCAGTGATTGCGTATATTAGCATGTATTCCCCTGAACATGAAATTACTTGCCCTGATTTCAAAGTCGCGCAAGTCATTCCAACTGCGCGGATCAAGGCGCGATGCCCGATACGGCAAGGCGGCTGTGACCGCCAATTTTTTATTGACATTCATCCCTGCCTGTGATAATATCTAACTATGTTGATCATTTTAGTAAGCTACAAATGAGGAGGTGTAATTTATGAGGCTTTCGGCCAAGGTCGAATATGCCTGTATGGCCGCAATAGAGCTCGCATTGCATTACCGGAAGAATGTGCCTGTGCAGCTGTCCGAGATAGCGGGAGCCCAGGATATTCCGGAAAAATTCCTGGCCCAGATATTCCAGAGGCTCAAATCCGCCAATATTATAAGCAGCGCACGCGGCATGGCAGGCGGATATTTTCTCACAAAAAAACCGTCAGATATCTCACTGGCGGACGTGATAAGGGCGGTCGATAACACCCTCCTCGGGACTTATGGAGAGGCGGAGATGGCGGACGGCTCAAAGGGCAGAGAGACCGTGCTGCATATGTGGAGCCTGATAAGCGACAACGTTGCAGCCCAACTCGAAGAGATTACACTCGAAAAACTGGTCAATCTCCTGAACAACGAAGAGTTCACATACCAGATATAAAAGGAGGACCAGGCGCGCACAGGGAAAAGTATCAATGCATCGGAAGCGTATTATGAAACACAAATTATTATATATCCCGCCTTCGCCCGCTTCGGCATAAAGGTCTTGAGCATATTGATGATATAATATCAGACATATCGGGCAGGCGATCGGCAGGGTTTAGCCTCGGGAGGGCGACAAGGAGGACACATGAATGTATATCAGGATATAACAGGGACGGTCGGCAATACACCACTGGTGAGGATCAACCGCCTGGCGGCAGGACTGAAGGCAACCGTCCTCGCAAAACTGGAATCGTTCAATCCCGTTTCGAGCGTAAAAGACCGCATAGGGGTTGCAATGATAGATGCGGCGGAAAAGGCGGGACTGATCGACAGGGATACTCTCATTGTTGAGCCCACAAGCGGAAACACCGGCATCGCCCTCGCCTTTGTATGCGCTGCAAGGGGATACAGGCTTATACTCACCATGCCCGAGACCATGAGCCTCGAAAGAAGACAGCTGCTGAAGATATTCGGAGCTGAAGTCGTCCTGACGGACGGCGCAAAGGGCATGCGCGGAGCGATAGAAAAGGCCGAAGAGATAATCAGGGAGCATCCGCGGAGCTTCATACCCCAACAGTTCGACAACCCCGCCAATCCCGAGGCGCACCGCAGGACCACAGCC
>JGI20214J51088_10000272_pt1 | contig 37559 bp, 41 predicted proteins | sample WetSurMetagenome_FD_51088 | JGI IMG/M metagenome (IMG submission 51088) | reverse complement strand
AAAAGCACGACGGTGCTTTTTCGTAACGTTGTGCACCACGGCCGAAGGCCGTGGTATCTTTTCGAGAAAACGCCGTAGGCTTTTCACTATTGCCTGTTCGATCTGCACAAAATGAAATGGAATAGAAGGCGGGAGCGCAGCTCCGTTCCGGGAATTCGAGCAAAGGAGGATGGATATGAGAACGCCAATCAGTCTCAACGATATGCGAGACATGACGGCGCAGGCCACGGATGGCCCGATAGGAAAGGTGAAGGACTTCTACTTTGACGACCGTACGTGGAAAATCCGCTATGCCGTGGTTCACGCGGGCAAACTCCCGCGTGCGCGCGACGTGCTTATCCTGCCGCAACTGATAGAAAAACCCGGCAGGTGGACTTCCACGCTCCGGTTGAACGTCACCAGGGAGCAGGTGGAAAAAAGCCCCGATGTCGACACGGACATGCCGGTGTCGCGCCAGCACGAGTACTCCCTGATGCGGCACTACAACGCCGACGTGTTTTTCTCATGGACCGAGGGATACGTGGGGAGCCACAATTTCGATCTTTCGGGCGTGGATTTATCCGGCACGCCGCGGAACAAAGACGGTAAGGATTTCGATCCTCACCTCTACTCGTTCAAATCGGTGGCCGGCATGCATGTGAGCGCCGTGGACGGCGGGGGCGGACACGTGAGGGACTTTATCGTGGATGATGAGGCGTGGACGATACAGTTCCTCCTCATAGAAACCGGCTCCGTTTTCGACACGAAGATGGTTCTGGTGTCGCCGCTTGCCGATGGAAAGATTCGAATCAGCGAATCCATCGTGCATGTCGATATGCCGCGGATCAAAATACAGGAATCTCCCGAATACGATCCGCTGGCGTCCGATTTGGACGAGATGGGAGAAACTGGCCTGTACGGCAGGAGAAAGTTCAACGAACCATAACAGACGTGAAAGTCCATCGAGATCAAACGGTGAGTCCGGGGAACCTCTCCCGGATTACCGGAAGTGATGTTTTTCCCTATACTCCGCGAACGATTGCAGATATTTTTTGTTCCCGGGAACAACCACGTGGGTCTCGGCATAGCGGCGGCCCAGCGAATGGGCATCACCCATGTACAGAGCGTCGCCGTTTACGAACCTGTCGGCCAGACCGCCCTGTATCGCGGCGCGTTTTTTCGCGTCGCGATAGGCCGTCTCCAGAACCGCCCGGATTGAATCGTCCCCATTTTTATACAGGTCGGCAATTGCCCAGGTAAGATGCCAGACGTCGAAACCTTGTTCCAGTTTGCAAACATGTGAAAAATACAGGGAACTTATTTCGGCCGCCTGGGCCGGGGTCACAACCTGATCCCGTATGGCCCACACGCCGAGCGCGCACCCAAGCGTCCCTTTATTGAGTTCCAGCGCCCCTATCTTAAGCGTTTGATCGATATCGACGCCGGCCAGTAGCACCTTGGAACGGTCGTGCGTGAGATATCGCATGCATCCGGTGATTGTGCCCATAATAAAAAGCAACACAAGCAGAAAAACCCAGCGCGCAGGATGTCTCATCGGCACCGATACCGGGATGGTTTTCATATATGCCGGGGAAAACATACAGTCACTCCTTTCAGCCATTTTTCGGCTTCGCGTTTATCCATCGAGTTGGAGAGGCAACGTTCGTGCCGGGCAATATACTCAACCTCTAACAGCCGTTGAAAACTCTTTTTCACCGTTGGCCGAGACGCCGCTGCTCCCATCATGCGTATGCCGCCAATATCGCGGTCGACGGGCTCAGGGTGAGCGGGTGAACTACGAAATCCGAACGGAAACGCCGTTCGTGGTGAGCCTGTCGAACCACAACGGCTCCCCCAAAGAATTTTTCAACAACCAGCTAAACGTTAAGAGCCTCCGCGACCCCGCGGCTGCTGGCTTAATTGTCACTTTTGCGAGGCGGTTTCCGGTATTGCAAAACACCGTTTTTTTCCCTCGCTGCCGGATAAAGGCGAATTCTCTTTGTTTTTTTACAATCGGACCGCCGGAATTTCCCGGATGACGTTGGAACGATCCTTGCAATTTCTTGGAGAAAGACAGTTGAACCACAGTATCGAAACCAAGGAGGATACAATAATGGAATGGGCTACGTTTCGTCGAAAACGCTCTGTTTCCTTTCATGCGATGGTTGCCGCAATCCTTGCGGTGACAGGCGGGGCCATAACAACAAACGCCCAGAACAATTACTTGGGTGAAATCAAGATGTTCGCCGGCAATTTCGCGCCCACCGGCTGGGCCTTGTGTAACGGGCAGCTTCTTTCGATAAGTCAGAATACGGCGCTATTCGCGCTGCTGGGCACCACCTACGGCGGAGACGGCAGAACGACTTTCGGATTGCCCGACCTGCGCGGACGCTTTCCGATGCACGCGGGGACAGGCGTCGGCCTCACACAGAGGAACCTCGGGGACGTCGGCGGGCAGGAGACGGTGGCGCTCATCGAGGCGCAGATGCCGCCTCACACGCATTCGGCGGTCCTGATGGCCGATTCGACCGTGGCAACGACCGACGGTCCGCAGCGCGCGCTTCCGGGCCGCAACGCCTCGGCCACGCCGAGTTACGGCAAATCGGGGAATTCTTCGATGGCCTCCGGCGCGGTCGTCGTGGGAACCGCGGGAGGAGGACAACCGCACCCCAACATGCCGCCGTTTCAATGCGTCAATTTCATCATCGCGCTCCAGGGAATCTTTCCGTCCCAGAACTAGGCTGACGAAACTCCCCATACGAAGGCCTTTGAAAGGATCGCACCATGACGAATCACTGGAAAAAGCCAAGCGCCGCGGCGCTGCTGTACGCGTTGTCGTTTGCGACCGTATCGGCGGCCTCGACCCTGTACTGGACCGAAGCATCCTTCGCCACTCCTCGGCTCATTACGGCCGACGCCTCGGGAACGATTAAAAACACCGTCGTCCTCGCCCCGTACTCGCTTCCTCAGGACGTGGCCGTGAGCGCCGATTCGGAGAGGCTGTTCTTTACCGAGCTCACGTTCGTCAACGCACACGTCAATTATGCAAGCGCAACGCTCGCCGCGCCCGTACCGGTCGTGGCTCTTCAATCGTGCCTGCGGGGCATAGCGGTCGATTCGGCGCATAAAAAAATCTACTGGACAAGTACGAATCTGGCTGCGGGATCGGCCGTGTACCGGGCGAACTTGGACGGATCATCGGCCGAAGCGCTGCTTGCCTTCGGAACGGCGGGTTCGAACGCGCCGTACGGAATAGCAATCAACGAAAGCACCCAGGTCATGTACTGGGCCGATTTCGACGGGGGGACGATTATGCGCGCTTCCGCGGCGCCGTCGCCCGTGCCTCAGACGGTCGTCACAGGTCTTTCGGGCCCCGTGGGCGTGGCCCTCGACGCCGACAGCGGTGCGCTGTTCTGGACGGACGCGAACGCGGGATCGATAGGAAGGGCGGGACTCGACGGATCGGGCGTCACCACCATCGCGCGGGGCCTGGACGCTCCGCAGTATTGCGCCCTCGACCGCGCGGCGGGAAAAATCTACTGGACCGAATTCGGAAGCGCGCGCGTCCGTTCGGCTAACTACGACGGTTCGGATACGATGACCGTCGCCTCCACCGTTGGCCCGCCGGTGGGGATTGCCGTGTTGGGCGCACCGCCGGTTGCGCTGCGGCCCGCGGCGCGCCTTTCGCCGCGTGTCTTTTCCATGAGCGCATCCGTATCGGGAACGCCGGCACGTTCACTGCGAATCAGATACGACCTGCCGTGGGACAGCCGCGTTTCCCTGCTGCTGTTCGACGCCCGCGGCAGGCGCGTCGTTGTCCTTCCCGAAACAGACGTACGCGCCGGTTCTTACGTCAGGGACATCGACACGGGGAGACTTGCGGGGGGAGTCTGGTATATGCGTTTTTCCGCAGGAGGGTTCGTGAAAACCGCCGCATGCACCCTTGCGAAATAGGGAACCGTTATAGGCGCGGGAGAGGGTCGCTTGCCTATCGCATCCTGCCGGAACTTACACCCAAAAATCCCGAACCGGACGGCCCGGCAAGATTGAAAATCGATTCCGCGACGGTTTCTTCACCGGCGACATCGAAACGCCCTTCGCTCGCCCCCGGAGCCTTTCCGTTTCCGCTCCAGGAGGCCATGATAAGCTCCCTGGAGGAGGCGCCGTTCCAATCCGGATCGACGGTAGGGCTCGGGCCGAACCGGGGTACCGTAACGCGGTTTGACCGGACGGCGCAATGGAACCTGCCGCCGGCGGTACGGAACCCGCACTCGAAAACATACGATTTTCCGTATTCCTGCACCCGGACATACCACGACGCGGCATATCTGTCGATTTCCATGTCCACGTATCGAGCGGAACCGGAGCAGTCATATTCGACCTCCGACACGTCGATCATGCGCAGAACCTTCGCGGCGGCCTCGTATTCGGCCCGCCCCATTTTACGGATGAGCCGCCTGCGGGTTGCCTCGCTTATTTCCCAGTAGACGAATATCCATTCAGGGTCTTTGGGCATGGCGCGCATATAGGTTTCGTCATATGACTCCGGAACGTCCGAATGAAAGAAATATTTCGGCCCCGCCGCGGGTGTTGCAGTGGAAGAGGCGATTGCGGCGGAGTGACCGAGGGCTTTTTTCCCGGCCCGCGCTGCGCCGGACGGCACCACGGCCTTATGTTTTTCTCCCGAGGAAGCCCTGCCGCGAACGGCATTTTCCTTCGAAGAGGCGACGGCTTGGGCGACACGGGCAGGGGAAGATTTTACTGAAGCATGCTTGGGGCCTTTGCCCCCGGCCCCGCTTGCTTTTTTTCGCAGTATGGCCTTCACTATGGTGCCGAGGCCGCGCCGCAAGGAGCCTGTCCGTTTTGCCCTTTCCATAAAAGCCTCCGTCGTTACAACCTTTTTTCCCCAGCGAACGCCCACCGACATTCACCATAACACGAATTCAGGGGTGCACGGCCTCAGACGCCATTTTCGACCATCCGGTTTTTTTGAGCCATGCCCCAAGCGTCTTTAATCCGGGATACATCGTTCGGAGCGTTGGGATGTCCGCGGCGTATCCCGTGCTGTTGAACCACTCGGTCATGACCGCGAATTCCTTGCTGAACGCGCGAATCCGTTCGATGGGAGTCTGGACATAGGCTACGCTTATGCCGAGCTGCTCGCCGAATTGCTCGGCCATCTCCCGGCCGTTCAACTCGTCGCCGGCAATGTCCAGCGCCTTCCCCACAAATTCGTCGGGAGAATTGAATGCCCTTGCGGCAAATTCGCCGATATCGTCTACCGCGATCATCTGCAACCGTTTTTCGGGGGCGACCCCCAGGGCAAGCGTTCCCTTCAGGATTCCCTCTCGCGAATCCGGCATCAGGAAATTTTCCATAAAGTAAACCGGCCTGAGGATGGTGGCGTTAAGGCCGATGCTCTTGACGTGTTGTTCCACCTTCCATTTGCTTTCAAAATGAGGTATGCCGGTATTGCGGTCGGCACTTCCCACGCTGCTGTATACGAAGTATCTGACGCTCGCTTTTTTCGCCGCATCGGCGAGGTTTTTACCTTGCCGCGTCTCCCCCTCCGGTCCCCCCTCCCGAAAAGTCTGTACGCTGAACACGCCGTAGGCTCCGGTGACCGCCCTTTCGAGCGAAGCGGGATCATTCAGATCGCCTCTCATGATTTCGGCCCCGAGCCGCCCCAAATCCTTCGCGGCGTCGGAATCGGGGTTCCGGCTGAGCGCCCGAACCGACCAGCCGTCCTCTAATAGATGCCTGGCAACGGCGCCGCCCTGCCTTCCGGTGGCGCCGGAAACCAGTATGAGTTCGTTTTTCCTTTTCATCGGCAACCTCCGTCTCTAAAACATACCGCCGCTTTTCATGCGGGAAACGGCCGTTTTGCATCCGCGCCGGACTCATTTCATCGCGGCAAGGATATCGGAATCGGACGGCATGCCGCGTTTCGCGAAGGCGATCTTTCCTTCCTTGTCGACGACATACACCGTCCGGCGCAGCATGAGGCCGTTGGTCCCGTACATGCCGGCCACCTTCTGGCCGTTGTCGACGAGCAATTGAAACTGGTAATGCTGCTTCGCGACGAATTTTTCGTGTGATTCCTTGCCCGCCGGGTTTATCCCGAATACCACCGCGCCCTTTTGAGTGAACCGTGAATAATCGTCCCTTATCGCGCAGAGCTGCTTGGTGCAGCCGGGAGTCTGGTCGCCCGGGTAAAATACGAGCACCACGTAATTCTTCCCGCGGTAATCGGCAAGCCTCACCGTGTCGCCCCTGTCCGACTGGAGGGTAAAGTCCGGAGCCTGCGTTCCGGGCGAGAGCAGACCGCCCTCCTCCGAGGATTTGTCGGCCGCGCTCGCCGCCATCGCGGCTATTCCCGCGAAAATCATGATTCCGTGCAGCATCTTCATCGAGCCTCCTTCCCTGTTCCGCGTACCGTTATTTGAGATTGCTTTCCACGAACTCCCAATTGACAAGTTTCCAGAAGCTTTCCACGTATCCGGCGCGGTTGTTACGGTAATCAATATAATAGGCGTGCTCCCACACGTCGCACGTAAGGAGAGCCGTCCCGCCGTCCTTGAGCGGCGTCCCGGCGTTTCCCATGCTCTTTATCGCAAGGGTGCCGTCTCCGTTCTTCACCAGCCACACCCACCCCGACCCGAACGTCGTGATGGTGCTCTTGGTGAACTCGTCCCTAAAACCGGCAAATGAACCGAATTGCTTGACAAGCGCATCGGCAACCGGCCCCGTGGGCTCACCGCCTTGTCCCGGCGAAAGGCATTGCCAATAAAAGGCATGGTTCCACGCCTGCGCGGCGTTGTTGAAGATGCCGCCGGTCGCCCGCCGGACTATTTCCTCGATAGCCAGATTTTCAAACTCGGTGCCCGCGATAAGCTTGTTGAGGTTGGCGACATACGCCGCGTGGTGTTTACCGTAGTGATATTGGATTGTCTCCCGTGATATGGCCGGTGCGAGCGCGTCTTCGGGAAAAGGAAGCGCCGGAAGTTTGTGCTCCATTATTCCTCCTTTTGAAAAAGGTTGAGGAACTTCAAGGAACGCAAGTTTCATTCCAATCGACCCAAAAGAGTCCCATCGCCATCCGGGGTCGACCGGCGGTTCATGAATTTCAAAAATTCCCGCTAATAGGAATTTTTTTGGGAATTGAGTTGCCGTACACGGGACGGCGGTACATAATTTCTCGTTCTCCGAGGAGGCACTCAATGGCCGGCGGTTTTGGCGGCATGGTATTGCTCGATACGGCGCACCGCGCCGAGTGGCGCGCATGGCTTGCGCGGCATTATAAATCCGAAAAAGAAATATGGCTCGTTTATTATAAAAAACATACCGGAAAAGTAAGAATCTCCTACAACGACGCGGTAGAGGAGGCGCTGTGCTTCGGATGGATCGACAGCACGGTGCGAAGAATAGACGCGGATCGTTACGCCCAGCGGTTCTCCCCCAGAAACTCCAAGTCCCCTTATTCGCAATCGAACCGAGAGCGTTTTGCGCGGCTTTCGGCCCAAGGGAAAGTAATGAAGGGCGTGGCCGGCCCCGCAAAAAACGTCACCGCCGCGGAGTTTAAAATTCCGACGGACATCATAAACGCGCTCAAGGCCGACAAGGAAACCTGGAAAAATTTCAGGAAATTCTCAAAGGCGTACGTCAGGATTCGACTATCCTACATAGAGGGAGCCCGCCGGAGGCCCAAGGAATTTGAGAAACGCCTGCGTAACTTCGTCGCAATGACAAAAAAGAACCGCCTTTTCGGTTTCGGGGGAATCCAAAAATATTATTGACCGGATGCACATGCCCCGAGCGACGGACTTCCCGGCCGATTCCGCCCGGAGTAAAACATTGTTTCCTCGCGGCGACCCGCGGCACCGACTTTGCTCTCCTTGGTTTATCGCACAAATCACGAAAAAGAAAATAACGGAAAAAGGAAAAGAGGCCTCTATGGACAAGGGACTTGTCCCGCGGACAAGCATTGTGGTAAATACCGGCAGGGCCCGCGTGTGGGACGCGCTTGTAAACCCGGCGCTCATCAAGAAATACATGTTCGGGACCGACGTCGATTCCACCTGGCGGGAAGGCGCCCCGATTGTATCGGCGCGGTATCTGGCAAGGCAAATCGTACGAAGACAAGGGAGTAATCCTTACCTTCGCACAAGGCAACGCCCTTTCCTACAGTCATTTCAGCCCGCTGTCGGGGTTGCCGGACGTTCCGGAAAACTACCATACCGTGTCGATACGGCTTTCGGACGAAGGCCGGGCGGTTCGCGTTTCGCTGAACCAGGACAACAACCTGTCGGAAGAAGAGCGCGACCATTCGGAAAAGAATTGGGAGATGGTCCTGACCGCCCTCAAGAAAACCGTGGAAGAATAGTCCCGCGTTGCCTGTAATAGGCCCCCCTTTTCTCTCGTAATAAAGATAAAGACAAAAGGAGGAGGTGATTGGTATGTCGGAACTCGTCAGGTACGAATGGCCGGGAACGTCGCTTGCGCCGATGTTCGAGGACTTTTTCGCCGACGGCTTTTTCGACAGGCGGGATCGGGATTTCAGCGGAAGTGTGTGGCCGCGCGTGGACATTATCGAGCGGCACGATTCCTATATGCTGAAGGCCGATCTGCCCGGATTGGAAAAGGACGATATTTCAATCAGCGTGGACAACGGAACGCTCACCATCGGCGGCAGGAAAGAGGCGACCAAGCGCGAGACCAGAAAGGGATCGTATTACCATCTGGAAAGGAGTTACGGAAGTTTTTGCAGATCGTTTATGCTTCCCCCGCACGTGGACGGCAAGAAGGTGGAGGCCCATTTCAAGAACGGGGTGATCGAGATCACCCTCCGGAAGACCAAAACCGGGGAAAGCGCCGCAAAGGCGACTGACGTTAAAATCAGTTGAATTACGCCGCAGGGCCCACATGGGTATCGATGACGGCGGCGTGGAAAAAGGCCGGTTCCGGCGGAGCGGAATCGGCCTTCTTTTATGATCCACGCAAGACCGCTCAACGGTGCGTGAGCACTCCGCCGGTACTTTGGCACGCTTGTTGAAATATTTTATGTTCAAAAGGAGGTTTTATGTCCCACTCAATTTCACGGCGTGACTTTTTAAAGAAAACGGGAACCACAGCCCTGGCGGCAGCGATGGCGGGACCACTGGTGGGGATGGAAGCGGACGCGGCAAGCGGGAAGCCCCCGTTGCCCATGCAACCCATAACGCTCGATCTTTCGGACGCGAATTATACGGTTCTCGCAAAGGCCGGCGGAGCGGTAAAAATTCCCAATCCCCACGACGCTAAAAAGCCCATCATCGTGAGCCGGGTCTCCGACGGCGAGGCGGCGGCGTTTTCCTCGAAGTGTACCCACCTCGGCTGCGAGGTACCGCTCCCCGAAAACAACGTCATCACGTGCCCGTGCCACGGCTCGAAATTCGACGCGTCCGGCAAGGTGACGCATGGGCCCGCGGGAAAAAACCTGATGCAATTTTCCGCGACGATTTCCGGGAACACCCTTACCATCAAGGACATTGAATCATGAACGGTTCGGCACGGGGTGAAGCGGCACCTTCATCCCATGCCGTGGGAAACGGTGTTTTTTTGCATTTTCGCGAATCGTTCTTTCAAAATTGACTATTCGTCCGCCGGTACCGGCTGCGACAAATCACTATCGATATGGAAAATGGAGCCCGGCGGCCCTACCGTCTTCTCCGTGAAATGAGGAGTACATGAAATTGAACGCATTGGCCGCAAGCCTTCTGTGTTTGTCGTTTTACGCCGGGGCCGCCGTCATGACGAAAGAAGTCCTGTATACGGTCGATTCCATTCCCTGCAAGGGATTCCTCGCCTACGACAACGCGTCCTCGGTGAAACGGCCCGGGATTCTGGTGGGCCACGAATGGTGGGGACTCAATGACTTTACAAAAGAAAAGACGAAAAAACTCGCCGCTCTTGGATACGTCGCCTTCGCGGCGGACCTCTACGGCAACGGCGCAGTCGCCGCCGACCGCGCGGAAGCCGGCCGGATGGCGGGTGCGGTGCGCGGTACGCCTCTCATGCGGCAGCGTATCCGGGTGGGCTTGAGCGAACTGTTGCGCCAGCCGCTCGTGGATTCGTCGCGGGTTGCGGCCATAGGCTTCTGCTTTGGGGGATCGGCCGCGCTCGAACTGGCCTACAGCGGCGCGAACGTGAACGGCATCGTCACGTTCCACGGCGGGCTTTTCCCGCCCAAGGAAGAGGAACTTCCCAACATAAAGGCAAAATTCCTCTTTCTTCACGGAGACGAGGATCCTACGGTGCCCCGCGATACAATCCGGAAAATGGAGGACATGCTCACCAAGGCGGGCGCGGACTGGCAGACGATCTTTTTCTCGAACACGGTGCACAGCTTCACGAATCCGGCCTCGGGAAACGACAAGACCAAGGGCGTGGCCTACAATCCCGTGTCGGCGCAGCGCGCGTGGGATTACATGGAACTGTTTTTACGGCAGTTGTTTTTCACCGGCTCCCCGGTAAAGAAATAAAAAAACTCCCCCCATACTATACGGGAGGTGCCCATGCAAGCCATACGGGTCTCCAAATTCGGCGCGCCCGAAGTGCTGGCAATCGCCGACGTCGACGTGCCGCGTCCGGGCGAGGGCCAGGTACTTGTCAAGATAGAAGCCGCGGGCGTCAATCCCGTGGAAGCCTACATCCGGACTGGGACATACGCAAGAACGCCTGCCCTTCCCTATACGCCCGGCGCGGACGGGGCCGGCACCGTGGCCGAAACCGGGAGCGGCGTCGTTTCGTTCAAGGCCGGAGACAGGGTCTACACGTCGGGTTCAATAAGCGGGACCTATGCGCAGCAGGCCCTGTGCTGGGAACGCCACGTGCACCGCCTTCCGGACAACGTAAGCTTCGCGCAGGGGGCCGCCCTCGGCGTTCCCTACGGCACGGCCTACCGGGCGCTGTTCCAGCGCGCGCACGCGGTCGCGGGCGAATGGGTACTCATCCACGGCGCGACGGGAGGGGTCGGGATCGCCGCGATACAGCTTTCACGCGCACAGGGGCTCATGGTGATAGCCACCGGCGGTTCCGAGCGCGGCCGCGCTCTCCTTCTTAAGGAGGGCGCATCCCACGTTCTGGATCACACCACGGAAGGCTACCTCGACACGATCAAGCCTTTGACCAACGACAGGGGCGTGGACATCGTTCTCGAGATGCTCGCGAACGTGAATCTGGGTGCGGATATCGGCGCGCTCGCGAAAAACGGGCGCGTCGTAGTTATAGGCAGTAGGGGAAGCGTGGAGATAAACTCGCGCGATCTCATGGCGCGCGATTCGGCGATACTCGGCATGACCCTTTTCAACGCGGGCGAGACGGATCTCAAGGCCATCCACGCCGGACTCATCGCCGGCCTTTCGAACGGAACGCTGCGGCCCGTGATAGGAAAGGAATTTCCGCTTGCCGAAGCAGCGGCGGCCCACGCGGCAATCATGGAAAAAGGCGCCTACGGAAAAATTATTCTGCTCCCCTGAACGTCCTTGCGGCCGCAATTTATTTTTGCAAAAGGCGTCAAGCGTGCAAATGAAGCATCGGCAGTTGCGCCGGAAGGGACGGTTTTTACGTCCCCTTCAGCCTGAATTCCGAAAACCATTTAAACGGAAAGACGATTATGAAGGAATTGGTACGCTGCAAATCATGCGGATTCATCATGGAAAAAGACAAGCTCCACGGCAAATGTCCGGCCTGCGGCGTGCCGGAAAAGATGTTCGAGCCGTACGCGGAGAAAATTTCGCCCTCGCGAAAGCTCATCCTCTCGCTGGACATCCATCCGGTTCTCGTGCATTTTCCCCAGGCGTTCACGGTCGCGATTGTCCTGGCGGCGGCCGGCGCCCTGCTGTTCGGAGGTGATTTGCGGGAAAAGCTCCTTGCCACGATGCTGGTGCTCGGTGCGGTGCTTCCCTTCACGGTGGCGTTGGCCTTCTGCGCCGGCCTGCTCGATGGAAAAACCCGCTTTCGCCGCGTCACCACGCCGCTCTTGGTAAAGAAGATCGCGGCCGGCTCTGCGTTTTTCCTAATCTCGTGCGCCGTGACCGCGTGCCTTGCCGTGATGCCCCTCGGCGCCGTTTCGACGCTCGCGGCGGTCATCGTCCTCGGCCTAATCGCGATAGGATGCACCTCCTACTTATCAAGAATCGGCGTCGGCCTCCTCAACGCGAAATTCCCGGGGTAGCGGCGCCGCTTACGGAATTCTTCAACCGAAAGGACACCGTACCATGAACGCCTCCCGGTTTTCCGCCGCTGGAACCATATGCGCCGCCGTGTGCCTGCTCTGGGCCGCCGCATGGGGCAAAAACGTCATGAAGGTAAAAACCGTTGACGGAATTCGCATCGAACTGCACGTGCTGCCGGCCGAACCCTTTTTCACCGCCGACGAGGCGGCCGCGAAGCACGCAACCGCGGGAATGCTCATCATGGGCGGAGCCGCGCCGGTCGCACCGGACGCGGAATCAAAACCCAACCATCACCTCGTGGTGCACGTTTTCGACGCAAAAACGGGCAAGGCGGTAACCGACGCAACCGTTTCGATGAGTTTCCGTCCGATCGACGCCTCGGGCAAACCGTCGGGCGATTCGGTGGAGGTCCCGGTGGTGGTGATGCAGGCTATAGGCAAGGGCGCGCAGTCGACGCATTACGGCAACAACGTGACCATGTCGTCCGGAAAATATTCCGTGGCGGTCACGGTGAATGGGAAAAAAGCGGCGTTCAAAATAGACGTTGACGAAAGCAAGGCCGGAGCCATGGAAGGAATGCACGGCCGCTGATCCGCTCCATACCTCCGCGAAATTTCAGGCCGGGCCAAAAACCGCGTTGCCGGTGAGAAGCAAAAAAACGATTCCCTGGTAACCATAGAGCGACCCGGTGAGCGCCTGGGAGTGCCGGGGCCCGCCGCCGCGTACCGTAAAGACGCAGAACGAAACAAGGAACAGAACGCTCGCCGCGGCCAAGGCCGATACCCAGCCTTTCCCCGACACGACGCCCAACGCGGCAAGCGCCCCGGCACCCGCGGCGCTTGCCGCCGCCCACGCGCACCCGACAACCGACTCCCGCTTCCCACCGAGAGACTTTGCCACCGGAAAACCGGCCCGTTCGTAATCCGCTCCGTACATTGCCTGGAGCACCTTGAAATGCGCGACCTGCCAAACAAACATGAACAGCGAAAGTCCGAGGCACGGGCCCGCCACCGGCCCTCCGGCCGCCGTATATCCCACGAGCGGCGGCAGCGCGCCGGTCACGGCGCCCGCGAACACGGCATGGCGCGTTTTGGGCTTGAGGGGCGTATACACGCCGTTGTACCATGCCGCCGCGACGACGGCGATAAACGCGGCGCGGGGTGCCGCCAGAAAAAACAACGCCGACGCGCCGGCAAGTCCCGCGACGCAGGCGACCAAAACGGCGCCGCGTCCGCTTATTCTTCCCATCGGTAAAGGACGGCCCCTCGTCCGTTCCATGAGGGCGTCGCGGGCGCGCTCCTGGTACTGATTGAGCGACGACGACGCGCAGGCGAGCAGGAACACTCCCGCCGTCGCCGCAAGGCCCCGGCCGTCGAGGCCGGCTGAGCCGCAAACGAACCCCACGAGCGTTGAAACGGCGACGGCGAGCGAGAGCCCGGGCCTGAGGAGGGACAACAAATCCCCGGCGGTCACTTGAGACCCTTCAGATATCCTATAATATCGGCGATTTCCTCTTCGTCAAGGACACCGCGGCTCGGCGGCATTGTGTTCGGGTATCCCGACACCACGTCGGCACCCGGCTCCACGATGGAGCGGACGATGTAGGCGCTGTCGGCGACAACGGTCCGTGCCGCACCTCCCGTGATCACCGGAACCGAAGAACCCACAAGCCCCTTGAACGTGGGCCCCATCATTGGGGTTCCCTCGAGGGAGTGGCACGAGATGCACCCGCGCTCGAACAGCAGGCGCTGCCCGGTGGGCATGTTCATGTTGCTCGCGCCGGTGAACTGGATTTTCTTGCCCTTGCGCCACGCGTCGAACTGGTCGGGCGGTACCACGATGAGCTTGGCAATCATGGCCGAATGTTTTTGACCGCAATACTGCGAGCAGAGGATATAATAGCTCCCAAGCGTGGTGGGGTTGAACCACACGAACGTCTTCATGCCGGGCACCGCGTCCTGCTGGATGCGGAAGGCGGGAACGTAAAAGCCGTGGATCACATCGTCGGAAAGCAGCTCGCACCGGACGTTTCTGCCGAGCGGCACGATGAGGTCGGCGCTTTTCTTCCCGTCGTCGTACTCGAACAGCCACGACCACTGGCGCGAATGCACCGTCACCTTGAGGGAATCCCGGGGCGCCGCTCTCAGGAAACGGAAACCGGTGAGCCCGTAGATGAACATGGTGGTCACCAGGAGCGTGGGGATGATGACCCACACGGTTTCGACGAGCCCGTTTTCCCGCAGTTCGCCGGGCACCGGGTTTCGCGACGCGCGGTACCGTACCAGGAAAAACACCATGAAGAACGTGTTGAGGAACAAAAGCAGCACCGACATCGCGAGGATGTAGATGAGCGCGCCGTCGACGATGCCGGTGGATGTCGCCATGGCTCGCCCGCCTACCGCGTGAGGATGTCGGAAAAGGTGAGACCGATGAAAATCGCCAGGGCGCCGATTGCGATTGGGATAATCAGCTTGACGATGAGCCTGTTTTCGTAGCGCAGGTGCATGAAGAAAAACAGCACGAGCATCGACTTTGCCGCCGCGATGCCGAGGCACACGACAACGGCGATTTTCCGCAGATCGAGGTCGGCCACGGCCACGGTGGCGGCGGTGAGCAGCACGAGCGAGCCCCACACGGCGGCGTACGATCGCATCGACGGCGCATGGGGCCGCTTCCGAACTTCAGATGAATCGCCGTGTTCCATTGCCGGTCCCTATGTAATGAGATAAAAAAGCGGGAAAAGAAAAATCCAGATGATGTCGACCAGGTGCCAGTACAAACCGGAATTGACGAGATAGGTGGGGTTGTGCGGCGTAATGGCGCCGCGCAGGACGCGGACGAGCATCACCGAAAGCACGCCGATGCCCACGATGACGTGGACGGCGTGGAGCCCGGTCATCATATAGTACAGGCCGAAGAACAGGTTCTGCCCCTTCGGCATCGACAGCAGCACCTTGGCGTTCGGGTACAGACCGTGATGGAACTTCGCGCTCCATTCGAACGACTTTACTATGAGGAACCCGAACGCGAAGGCGATGGTGGCCCCGGTAAACAGGGCCGATTGCACGCGCCGCCCCCGTTCGAGGGCGGCTATGGCGAGCGCGACCGAAAGGCTGCTCGTTATGAGGATGATCGTATTGAGCGTGCCCAGCACCCTGTTTAGCTCGAGCGACCCGGCGTGAAAGTCGGCCGGGTTTTTAAGCCGGTACATCGAATACAGGAGGAACAGCCCGCCAAAAAGGATAATCTCGGTGGAAATGAACAGCCATATCCCCACCCTGCCGGCCGCGTGCGCGTCTGCATGGTCGTTCATGCGGCGGCCTCTTTTTTGTCGAATTCGTACGGGCCCGAGGTCACCACGGGAATTTCTTCAAAGTCTTCCTGGCTTGGCGGCGACGGCAGCGTCCACTCCAACGTGGCGGCTCCCCAGGGATTCGCCGGGGCCTTGTGGCCCGCGAAAAGTCCGCGCGCAAGCGTGACGGCGACGAGCACGAGCCCCGCCACCATGATGAAGGCCCCGACGCTCGCGACCGTGTGCAAGGTAGTGAACTGGGGAAGGTAATCGTAATACCGGCGCGGCATTCCCTCCCAGCCGAGAATGAGCATTGGGAAGTAGAAAATATTGAAGCCGATGAACACCACGAGCCACGCAATCACCGACATGGGCTTGTTGTACATCCTCCCCGTCATTTTGGGGAACCAATAATGCACGGCCGCGGCGAGCCCGAACCCCATGCCGCCGAAGATGACGTAATGGAAATGCCCCACCACGAAATAGGTATTGTGGAGCTGCACGTTGGGCGACAACGCCCCTAAAAACAGGCCCGTGAGCCCGCCTATGGAAAAAAGAAACACGAACGACAGCGCGTACAAAAACGGCGGCTCCACCTGTATGGAGCCCCGGTACATGGTGGCAATCCAGTTGTATACCTTGATTGCGCTGGGCACCGCCACGAGGAACGTGAGGAACGAGAAGATGATGCCCGCGGTGTCGCTTTGACCGCTCACGTACATGTGATGGCCCCACACAAGCGATCCCACGCTCGCTATGGCGAGGCTCGAAAAGGCTATCATTTTATATCCGTAGATGTTCTTGCGGGAAAACACCGGGAATATATCGGAGATGATGCCCATCGCGGGAAGAATCATGATGTATACCGCCGGATGCGAATATATCCAGAACAGGTGCTGGTATAAAAGCGGGTCCCCGCCCTTCGACGGATCGAACACCCCTATGCCGAACAGCCGCTCCATAACCACCAGGAGCATGGTGATGCCGATGACGGGCGTGGCAAGAATCTGCACCCACGCGGTGGCGTAGAACCCCCACACCGAGAGCGGCATGCGGAAGAACCCCATGCCCGGCGCCCGTAGTTGGTGCACGGTGGTGACGATGTTGATGCCCGTGAGTATCGACGACATGCCGAGGATGAACACCGCGAACACCGCGAGCGGGACGTTCACCGTGGTCTTGATGCTGAACGGGACGTAGAAGGTCCATCCGGTGTCGACCGCTCCCCCGCCGAAAAATACCGACACTATGGCGAGCACCGCGCCCAGCACGAACAGGTACCAGGTGAACAGGTTGAGCCTCGGGAAAATCATGTCGTTCCCGCCGATGAGAATGGGCAGGAAAAAATTTCCGAAAATGGTGGGCACGGCCGGAATCACCACGAGGAATATCATGATGATGCCGTGCAGGGTAAACGCGGCGTTGTACTGCTGCGGGGTGAGAACGGCGTGGCCGGGCAGCATGTTGATGCGCATGATCACGCCGATAACGACCGCGGTGGAAAAGAAAACGACGATGCAGGCCAAATATAAGAGACCGATGCGTTTGTGATCGGTGGCAAGGAGCCAGCCCAGCGGCCCGGGATATTTGCCTTTGTGCAGGTAATACGGAACGTACGCGTCCGTATGGGAAGGGTGCTCCGCCATCACCGCCGGTTTCCTTTTGCTCGCTTGCGCCCGGATACGATTAGATACACTATGAAAATTCCGAGCAGGGTGAAAATAACCGTGGCGCTCACCTGGAGGATATTGAATACGTACCGGCGGCCCTTGGGATCATAGCTGAAACAGGCACGCAGCACCCGCGCGATGGTGGGCTGCACCACGCCGTTTTCGGCCTCCATGAGGGACATGGAGAGGTCCATGGGGAGATAATCGGTGCCCAAAATGTAACGCATCACCTTCCCCCGCGGCGAAAGCACCACGAGCCCCAGCGGGTGATCGTAGTCGTCGCCCTTCTTGATATAGCGGAAACCCACGGCGTCGGCGACCCGCGAGACGCTTGCGGCGGAGCCGGTGAGGAAACGCCAGCGGTCGGCGGGATACGGTTTCTGGATCGACTCAAAGCCTATCTCCCTCGCCTTCCTCGCGTCGGCGGAGGTCTCGCCCGCGGCTATGCTTATGCACACGACGCGGGGCGCCGTTGCCGTGTCGCCGGTGAACGGCCGGAGCGCGTTTCCTATGCCGGTGATGAGCGTGTTGCAGGCGTCCTGGCAACCGTAATAGAGAAGCGCGAGGACCGTGGGCCCCTTGACGAGGGTTCGAAGCGCAATCGTGTCACCCTTCTCGTCGACAAATGGAACATCGAGCGGGACCACGGCGCCCGGATGCTCGTCCCAGCCCATGGTGCCCCGGGCCGACGTGTCTTTCAAGGATGCAGGCAGGAGAATCGAGTCCGTTTTTTTCTCGACCACGGAGGAATCGGCCGCGCGATGGTGTCCGCCGTGGGCAAAGACCGGCAACGCCGCGGTGGGGACGATGAACGCCGCGGCGACGATGAACGCGCGCCGGATTGTCCTTCTATTTCGCACGGCCTTGTCCTTGTAAAAGCTTTGACGTATCGGACTTCGACGAATCGCCCGCCAAAACGGCCGCGTCATTTACGCGCGCGGTGTCCCGCGCCGCGGCATGGGTCTTTATCATCTCGGCCTTCGGCGCCCTCACCTGCAGCCCGCGCCCGTAAATGATGCCCGATCCGAAATAGCCCAGCCCCACCATAACGACGAACGCGAGCGCGTACAGCACGGTCATGGTCATGGTGTGCAGTTTGATTTCGGAACCAAGGATGATTCCGGCCGCCAGTATGACAAGCGCGGTTCCGGCGAGCGCCATCTTGATCATGATGGGCACGAACAACGTGGCGTGGTAGAAATGAATCCAGTCCATCACGCCGAGCATGATGGTGGGAAACGCGAAGATGAACGCCAGTATCGAGGCGTGCCGCGCGGTGAGCACGAGATTTTTCCGCTTGAACACAATCGCGACGAGGAAGAATATCAGCGCGCCCGTCACCAGCCCGATGGGCATGTGGGTGATGGGAGAATGCAGCGGTTCATTGAATCCGACTTTTGCAAGCAGGGCATACAGATCGTCCAACATTGTGGGTCTCCGGAAGACTTTTTGACCTCTTCTTCGCTCAAAAATATATTCCGGAGCAAAAACGATAGACGTTCCTCTCGCGGCAAGGACATCGCCCGTTCCGGAATCCGCGTCGTCAGTCCGCCACGGTTATCGCACTCACGGGACAACTTTCGGCCGCCTCCTTGCAACATGCCTCACTATCGGCCGAAAGGGGCCCCGTAATCGCTTCGGCAAAACCATCGGTCCCCATTGTGAAGACCGAGGAACACAACTGAACGCACAATTCGCACCCGATGCACAAATCCTTGTCGACGGTCGCTTTCATGTTCCATCCTTCCTTTGGCTTGTTTTCCCCCGTCCCCGCGAAGTGCGATACCGCGACCCGGTTCACTCCAGCAACCCCTTTTCCGTGAGCCACCGCTCGGCATCCAAGGCGGCCATGCAGCCGCTTCCGGCCGCGGTAATCGCCTGCCGGTATTTCCGGTCGGCCACGTCTCCCGCAGCGAACACGCCTTCCACCGACGTGGCCGTGGCGCCGGTTTCGCAAAGAACGTGTCCGGAATCGTCGAGACGTACTTGATTATTAAGAAACCCGGTGTTCGGCACCTGGCCTATGGCCTCGAACGCCCCGGCCACGAAAAGCTCGCTTTTTTCTCCGGTAACGGCATCCTCGATCCTGATGGCCGAAAGCATCCCGTCGCCCGCGAATTCGGTGACGGTCTTGTTCCACAGAATCTCGACTTTCGGATCTCGCAGCAGACGCTCCTGCATCACCTTGCTCGCCGTAAGCCCGTTTCTCCGATGCACGACGGTGATTTTGGAACCGAACCGGACGAGATGCAGCGCGCTTTCGGCGGCGGTGTCGCCGCCGCCGATGACGGCCAGAGGCTTGTTCCGGAAAATGGGAAGCGCGCCGTCGCAAATCGCGCACGCAGACACCCCTTTTCCCCAGAAATTCTTCTCCGAATCGAGCGGCAGGCGACGGGCCGTCGCTCCGGTGGCCACGATAACGGCATGCGCTTCGATGCGCTCGCCGTTCGTACAGTCGATGGAATACGGCCGCGACTCAAGATTCGCGGCCACGACATCCGCGGATACGGTGCGCAGGCCGAAGCCGCCGACATGCTCCCGCATCAGCCGGATAAGCTCCGGGCCTTCCAGGCCGCTTGGAAACGCGGGGTAATTCTCGACGTGATTCGCGGTCATGAGCTGACCGCCCGCAATCCCGCCGCTGTGCACGCCTTCTATCAGCACCGGGAAAAGTTTCGCGCGGGCCGCGTACAGGGCGGCGGTGAGTCCCGCGGGACCGGAACCTATGATTGCCAGTTTTTCCATGAACCTCCCATCCTTTCGGTTGTCTTGCTACGGCGCTCCGTCCGGCGCGGCACGCACCAGGTCGTTTCCCAACTCCACGCTATGCGCCCTGCACGCTTGCAGCTGTTTCTCGAACAACTTCTTGACTTCCCGGTCTTCCGCAAAATCCGCGAGCCTCGTATACAAATCAAGGTCCTTTTGTCCCCGGTTTGAAATAAAAACGAAAACTTGGGTTATCGGTTCGACAGGCCTCAGGTCGCTGCCGGGCATGTACTCCACGAACGCGAAAAATCGCGGCAGGGCGTCCTTCCGGACGGGAACAGGAACTCATCGGCGGTACGACTCCGGCTTCGCCGATAGGGTAATGTCTTTGGCCACGGTTTCTTCGCGCGGCGTCATTCGTCTTTTGCGCTGGATTCATGCCCTGTGGTACGGGCTTCTTCACGGACACGGTTTGGAGCCGCAGGGTCATCGCACGCCGCCGGACTTCGAGCCGGTTCCGATAATTTTCCCAATCACCTTCCTGCCTTCCTTCATCATGTAGCGCACGTTGACGGACAGGTAATCCTTTACTTCGTCGAGCGTGGAAACTCTTCCGTCCGCCCTGATGACGGCCGCGCTGTCGACGGCAAAGGTATCCAGGCGATCCAGCGCCGCGCGGATGACCATGGTGCCGCCCTTGTCGTTGATTGAGGTGATGCTCCCTTCGGCCACTATGACGTTTTCTTCTTGTATAATTGAAGGGGGCGTCTCCCGTTTGAAGGGCTGCATGATGATATGCGAGGCGACCTTTATACCTTTGCTCATGGTATACCGTACCTCCACGAGCGAATTGCGGACAAGGTCCGCTATCGCCGGATGCGGCGTCTCGGGTTTTATTATCACCGCGCTTCCGATGTCGAACGTGTCCTCCCTTTCAATTTTCGCCCTTAAAACGAGCGATCTTCCGTCGACATCCACCGACGCGATGCTTCCTTCCACGACCACGGACTTATCCTTTTGCAACGCCCCGGCCGTCTGTTGTCCTGCAGCCCGGGGCCATGCGAACGTCGCCGTAAGAACGAAAAGCAGAACGCTTGTTCCTTTCATACCAACCCCCGCTCTTTTCTAAGAGGCTGTTTTGAGAACAGCAACAGTTGTTCCAATTATTTGGGCATAAAACCGAGTACTATCCTTTGCCGCACCTTAGAAGCAAAAAAGTAAAAAGATTCAGTGGAAGAATTGAAAGACCCCGCAGCAAGCTGCGGGGAATCTTTCCCTCCCTATGGAAACAAAACATGCGTATAGTCGCTCGTTGTGGGATTCAGGTCGGCATAAGGTTTGCGGTTTCATTATACTGTGTTTCTTCCAAAAAACCTTCCTGTTCATCGGTATCACGAAACGAGAATGTGCGTCTTTCACCTTTAAACAAGGAGTATGTGTATGGGTAATGCGGTTGATCGCGGGAGAATCGAGCGGAGAGCCTACCAAATTTTTGAAGAGCGCGGTAGAACTCATGGGGCCGATTATGAGGACTGGCTCAGGGCCGAAAAAGAAATAACGGACATGGAAAAAAGCAGCAAGCCGCCGCGCAAAAAAAAGGCATATTCGTATTAAGGCGGGTTTCAACACAAAGGCCCTTGGGAACCAAGGGCCTTTGTGTTGAAAGTGCGATTGCTTTGTATCCACGCTCGTGCTCACCCCCCGTTTTGCCGCTTCAACTCCATACGACGGCGGACGAGCGGGCTCCTTGTAAATCCGGGCCAATGTCTAAAGCCGATTCCTTGTGGTTCAAATACCAGATTTTAACGTCAAAGAGAAATTCCTTGGCAAGGTCCATCAGCATCAGTAGAATCGAATTGGCCCTGTACTCGTTTTCCAACGCGGCGTAATTGATGTAAAATTCCAGTTCGTCGGCCGCGACATCGTGCACGGTTCTAAAAATATCCTCAAGGTCCTCGTTCGACTCCTCGCCCCCCCCCGCAAAGTCAAAGCTCCTGCTTTGGGCCGACTCCATTGTCGGCAAGCTTATGCCCTGGCTGCGGGCAATTTTTCCTATGATGACCCTCTGTGCATCTTTTTTTACGTTCATATAGGAATAAAACGCCTTTACGACGATGTTTTCGCTTGACGCCGCTTTTTCCTCAAAAAAAACAACCGCTTCCGACGCCCGTCTTGCCGCCGAGGACAAAATCCTCCATACCTGTAAATCCTTATCTTGTTCCGGATTGCCCGCCGACCTTGGGTTCGTATCGGCGCCGAGCGTCTTGGCGCGATCCATGATTTCCTCCTCTGTATATTACACTCCGTGTTTAATCGCTCAGAATGTGAATTTTGTATAATCATCTTGGTTTAGCAACCAGCATGCCATGAGTTTACCGTCGGCAGTGGCTTAGTTTGGCGGAAACAGGGCCGTTGTTACGTTAACGTCTCTGGGTAAACCGCAAGCCGGAATGCCAATTGCGGGAAAAGAATTGCGAATGGTGAGAATCCGGGATCTGTCTTAAATATTCTCGGCCGCCAAGAATATCTAACTGAGCCCGAGGGAAACAAGGATGTCCCTTACCTTTTGAGGGGAAACCGGCTTTTCGAGGTAGAAATCGACTCCGAGAGAACCGGCCTTCTCTTTTGTTTTTTCGTCCCCATAGGCTGTCATCACGATAATCGTACAATTCTTCTGACCGGTCCGAGCCGTCTTTATCACTTCGAAACCTTCGTTATTCGACATCCCGCTGAGTTTGAGATCGGCGATAACCACCCGATATTTCTCCCTGCCCAACAAATCCAGCGCGGTATCGAGCGTCGATGCGGTTTCGATTTCAAGGTGGGGCCCCTTGAGCACTTTTGAAAACGCGAAAAGAATCGCTTCCTCATCATCAACGATCAGCAACTTCGAATTTGTATTCTCCATCGAATTCCTATTCATTTTCATTCGTCCAAACAAAACACCCGCTTTGGACCACTTTCTCTATCGGTTGCGCATTGCCGAATCGATCTTGCGGCCGCAACCGGTTCCGGAACCCCCGCTCTACACGTTCATAGCATTCGACCGGGTGTTAGGCGCCGGGGCTGTTCTTTGCAAGCTTACGGTACAACGAAGAGAGCGATATGCCCAGTATCTCGCTTGCCTTGTACTTGTCGCCGCCGCAGTGTTCGAGCACCTTCCGTATGTGAATCTGTTCCATTTCCTCAAGATTTACAAGAGGCAATCCACTCCCTACCTGCTGGCTTGCCGTCGGGGTCGCGCTCATCAGTCCGGGAAAATGGGCGACGGTGATTTCCTGCCCCTTGGCGAGCAGATAGGCCCGCTCCAGCATGTTCCTGAGCTCCCGGATGTTTCCCGGCCATGCGTAGTCGGATAGAAGCCGCGTTACTTCCGGTGAAAGGGGAAGATGGCCGTAATCGAAGCTCTTCAGAAACCGCTCGCAGAGCCCCGGAATGTCTTCTTTCCTCTGCCTGAGCGGCGGCAGCCGCACCGGAAACACGCATATCCGGTAATAGAGGTCGTTCCTGAACCGGCCGGCTTCGGTTTCTTTGAGGAGATCGCGGTTCGTCGCGCAGATGAGACGAAAATCGCTTTTCCTGAGATTGTTTTCGCCGATTCTCCTGAACGATTTCTCCTCTATGGTCTTCAGCAACTGGGTCTGTACCTCGATATCCATGTCGCCGATCTCATCGAGGAACAGCGTGCCGCCGTCCGCCACCTCGATGAGCCCTTCCCTGTCCTTTATGGACGACGTGAACGCTCCCTTGACATGGCCGAAAAGTTCGCTCCTTAGAAGCTCTCCCTTGAGGCTCGAACAATTGAGCTCGACGAACGCCTCGGACTTCCTCTCGCTCTGGTTGTGTATCCATTTCGCGAGCACGCCCTTTCCCGTTCCGGTCTCTCCGAGAATCAAAACAACCGTGTCGTTCGCGGCGGCCACGGAGGCATGCTCCATCACCTCGCGGATTGCGGGACTGCCGCCGAAATAGGATTCCTCGGGTTTGACCAGCCGGTTCTGGACGATTGCCAGTTTGCGGAGCGAACCTATTTCGAGGGATTTCTGGAGCGCCGAATTGAGGTCGGCCAGCTCGACCGGTTTGGTGAGAAAGTCCTCGGCGCCGTTTTTGGTGGCCTTGACCGCGGTGGGGATGTCGGTGCTGCCCGTTATGACGATAATGGGAAGATGCGGGTTCGCCTGCTTCACCTCGGGAAGCCAGTCGAGGGCATATCCGTCGGGAAGCTTTAAATCGAGCACCATGGCATCGAACCTGTCCGATGTCATGGCGTTTTTGGCGTCCGCGAGGCTTGCGGCGCTCCGGGTCACGTATCCGTTTTTCGACAGGTACCGTTCATAGGCGAACAATGCCGCTTCGTCGTCGTCGACGAGGAGAAGCTTGTGGGGTCTCATAGGTTTTCCGGTTGTGGGAAAAGGTTGATTGCAAAAATAAAAACGATTGCGCTCGTAAAAATCCGCCGAAACGTTTTTTCCGCAGAATTAATATAACTGTCCCCCCGGCGGCATTCAAAAACGTCTTGGCATCCGCGTTGCGTTTCGCCTCTTGACAGGGAAGGAGAAGACAACGTGACGCGAAGGGAGAGAAGACCGCTTATGAATAAATTTCTTTCACGCGCGTTGTTTGGGCTCACCTGTGGGGAGATTGTATTACTCGCCCTGATTCTTTTCAGCATATCCACACCATCCTCCGTCGTCTCTTCACCTTCCCAAAACTCCGACTCTCAAGCTCCCCGCCACACCGCACCCGCCGCATCTTTCGGCGGGGCTCCCTACACCCTCTCGCCTCCCACCTCTTTGCATCGTACCTTTGTCGGTTCTCCTTTTTGATATCCACGCAAAGCGATAGCATACCTTATATGCAATGTGCATGCCGGAGGCCACGTGCATGTTCCGGCATGTCCGGATTTTGATAGAAAAAATGGCGGACATGAGGGTTACCTCCAGCCCCCACGCCCGTTTTCCGGAAAAAAGCGCTCCATTGCTTGACTTCCAAGGATTGATTTCAACGGCATCGCTTCGCCCGATTTCTTAAAAATGGCAATTCTTTCCCATATATGCCATGCGTGCATCTACACTTGCTCATCGGTAATCCGACCGAATTTCCAAGCGGGACGAATCCGCAGCGCGAATTTCCAAAGGCGTCATCGAAAAATGTTTTTTTTTCTTGCCGTCGGCACAGCGTTTGCGGTTGTGATTGTGTGATGAGAAAAACAAACGGAATCCAAAAATCGAAGAAGTCGCCGAGTGCGACGGGACAGCGTGGAGAGGAAGGCCGTATGGGCAACAATCATCAAGACTTTTTCTCTCGCAACGGATTTCACTTCCCCAAATTTAACGGCGGCGCCAAAAGTTGCGAAATCGTCGACCGCGAATTCGGTTTTTTGTGCGAAGAACAATTCCGCAAATCGCTCCAGATAGAGAGAAAGCGAACCGAACGCTCCCAAAAACCCATACTTCTCGTTATGCTCGACATGGGGAATCTTATGGCCGGACTTCCCAAAAAGGACTCGGTCAAAAAGATATCCTCGTTTCTGTCGGCATCGACCCGGGACATCGACCTCAAGGGATGGCACGCGGCGAACAGAATCCTGGGAATCCTGTACACCGAAATTACCGATACCGGAATACAAACCATCCTCGCCAGGGTCGGCGAAAACCTGGTGCGGGTTTTTGGAAGTGAAAACGCGGCGAAAGTGTCGGTGACCCACACCTCGTTTCCGGAAGACGGCGCCTCGAGCGAGGACGCAGCTCAGCGGATCGGCGACACGAGGTTCTACGAAATCCAGGAAGAGACCCGCCCGGAACAAGGCCCTTCGCTTTTCGTCAAGAGGGGGCTTGACGTCGTAGGAAGCGTGCTGCTCATCGCGCTCTTCTCGCCGTTCTTTCTGGTTATTCCCGCGCTTATCAAGCTCACCTCGCGGGGCCCCGTGTTCTTCGTCCAGAACCGTGTCGGCCGCGGCGGGCGGCCGTTCAAGTTCATCAAGTTTCGCTCGATGTACTCGGGAAACGACAGCTCGATACACAGGGAATTCGTCAAAAATCTCGTGAGAGGGGAAAGCGGCAAGCTGGAAGGCGGAGGCAAGGGCGTGTACAAAATCGTCAACGATCCGCGCGTCACCCCGCTCGGGAGAATCCTGCGGAAAACGAGTCTCGACGAGATTCCCCAGTTTTTCAACGTGTTGAGGGGAGAGATGTCCCTGGTGGGCCCGCGGCCGTCCATACCCTACGAAATCGAAAATTACCTGACGTGGCACAAGCGCCGCGTTCTCGAGGTAAAGCCGGGGATAACGGGCATGTGGCAGGTGCGCGGGCGAAGCTCGACCACGTTCGACACCATGGTGAGGATGGACCTTGAGTACATCGAGAAACGGACGCTGCTGGTCGACCTGATGCTGATACTGCAGACGCCCTTCGCGCTCTTCAAGGGCGGATTTTGACATAACAATCCCGTTGCCGGCGCAACGGGGAAACGAGCGGCCGCCGTACGGATGGCGCCCGCGGAGGGAGCCGGTAAAGCGGCTCTTGGCGACGAAAGCGAGACGGAATATGATTAAAATAGGCATCATAGGATACGGATACTGGGGACCGAACGTGGTGCGCAACTTCGTCGACATCGAAGGCGTCAAGGTGTCGGCGGTGTGCGACAAAAACCCGGCCACGATACGGAGACTGGCCAAGAACCACCCCTGCATCGACACGCTGTCGGACAGCAACGAGATACTTTCATCTCCCGACATCGACGCGGTGGCCATCGTGACTCCGGTCTCGACCCACTACGAGCTTGCGAAAAAGGCCTTGCTCAACGGGAAACACGTTTTCGTGGAAAAGCCGTTCACCGATTCCTCGGCCCACGCCGAGGAACTTGTGTCGCTGGCCAAAAGCAAGAACCTCGTCATCATGGTCGATCACACGTTCCTGTTCACCGGCGCGGTGAGGAAAATCCGGTCGATTCTCGACGAAGGCCAGCTCGGCAAGGTGTTTTACTACGATTCCACGCGCGTGAACCTGGGCCTGTTCCAGCACGACGTGAACGTGGTGTGGGACTTGGCGCCGCACGATTTCTCCATCATGAATTACGTGTTGAGCGAGCGCCCCACCGGCATCTCGGCGTGCGGCAGATCGCACGTGAACAACTTTGAGGACATCACCTACATCAACGTGGCTTTCACAAGCAACCTCATCGCCCACTTCACGGTGAACTGGCTCTCGCCCGTCAAGGTGCGCAACACGCTCATCGGCGGGGAGAAACGGATGCTCGTGTGGGACGATCTGCAGCCCGACGAAAAAATCAAGCTGTACGACCGGGGCGTCGACATCACCTCCAAGCAGGGCATCTACGACCTTTTGGTGAGCTACCGGTCGGGCGACATGCTCGCTCCTAAAATCAACCAGGGGGAGGCGCTCCGCCAGGAGTGCGCGTATTTCGTGGAATGCGTGGAAAAGTCCGCGACGCCCATCAACGACGGCGTGGCGGGGCTCCGGGTGGTGGAGATGCTCGAGGCGTGCGACCGCTCGCTCAAGGCCGACGGGGACATGGTGAAAATATGAAATTTAATTCCATAGCCGACGACGTGAAGCTGGGCAAGAACGTGGTTGTGGCCAACTTCATCAACCTGTACGGGTGCTCGGTGGGCGACGGCTCCAAAATCGGCGCGTTCGTGGAAATACAAAAGAACGCGAGCGTGGGTAAAAATTGCAAAATTCAGAGCCACACCTTCATCTGCGAAGGCGTCACCATCGAGGACGACGTCTTTGTGGGCCACGGCGTCACGTTCATCAACGACAAGCACCCGCGCTCGACGAACGCCGACGGCTCTATCAAAACCGAAAAAGACTGGAACGTGTCCCCCACGCGGGTGAAGAAAGGCGCGTCCATCGGCTCCGGCGCGACCATCATGTGCAACGTCACCATAGGGGAAAAGGCGCAGGTGGGAGCCGGCAGCGTCGTGCTGCACGACATACCCGATAACGCCGTGGCCGCGGGGAACCCCGCCAGGCTGCTGAGGAGGAACCATGACGACCGGATCGATTCCGTTTCTTGACCTGAGCGTAATGCACCGCGGCATCGAAGGGGAGCTCACGCGCGTCTTTACCGATGCGCTTCGTTCGGGACGATTCATCGGCGGGCCGATGGTGGAAAATTTCGAAAGGTATTTCGCCGAGTACTGCGGCACGAAGCACGCGGTGGGCGTCAACAGCGGCACCGACGCGCTCCGGTTCGCCCTCATGGGCGCGGGGATCAAGAAAGACGACGTCGTCGTGACGGTCCCCAACACCTTTATCGCCACGGTCGAGGCTATTTCGCAGGCGGGCGCTTCCGTACGTTTCGTCGACGTTGACGAGCGCACGTACACCCTGGATACAAAAAGACTGGAGGCCTTTTTCCGGGAGGAGTGCCGTTTCGACGCCGCGAGCGGCAGAACCGTGCTCAAAGCGACCTCGCGACCGGTAACCGCCATCGTGCCCGTGCACCTGTACGGGCAGATGGCCGACATGGACGCGATAGTCGACCTGGCGGAAAAATATCATTGCAAGGTCATCGAAGATGCGTGCCAGGCGCACGGCGCCGGGTACCTGTCGAAACGGACCGGCGCGTGGCACAGGGCCGGAACGCTCGGCGCGGCGGCCGCGTACAGTTTCTACCCTGGAAAGAATCTCGGCGCGCTCGGCGAAGGCGGGGCCGTGGCGACCGACAACGACGAGATCGCAAACGCCGCGAGGATGCTGCGCGATCACGGCCAGCGGCGGAAATATTTCCACGACATGGAAGGATACAACGGCAGGCTCGACGCCATCCAGGCGGGGATACTTTCCATCAAACTCGAACACCTTGATGGATGGAACGACGCCCGCAGAATCCGTGCCGCCGATTATAACGGACTGCTCGGAGAAATCGAAGGCGTCGTCACGCCTTTCGAACCCGAATGGTCGAAGGCGGTATACCACTTGTACGTGATCCGGGTTCCCCGGCGGGACGAACTGAAACAGCACCTTCAGGTAAGGGGCATCGAAACCGGTCTGCATTATCCGGTACCGTTGCACCTCCAGAAAGCATACGCGGCATTCGGATTTCGCGAGGGAGATTTCCCGGTCTCCGAAAAGACCGCCGACGAGATTCTTTCGCTCCCCATGTTCCCCGGATTGACCGGGGCGCAGCAGGAGTACGTGGCCGATTCGATTGCGGAATTCTACGGCCGCACGGCCGACGAGGCCCGGGCGCGGCGGCAGGAAGCGGTCACTTCGTAAGGAGCGTCGTCATGTCCACCCAGCTAAACGTGATAAACCCAATCGACAACCCGGGGTGGGACGACATGCTCCTTGCGCACAAAGAGTACTCGTTTTTCCATTCTTCGGCGTGGGCGAAAGTCCTGGCGGACGCCTATGGATTCGTTCCCGCGTATTTCACCATCCATGAAGGGGACACAACCGCGGTACTGGTGCCGGTGATGGACATACACAACCCGTTTTCGCCGCGCAAAGGCGTATCGCTTCCGTTTACCGATACGAGTTCCCCCATCATCGACGCCCCGTTCGAATGGCGGACGGTTTACGACGAAATCATTGCCCATGGCCGAAAGGCGGGATGGAAATATTTCGAAACCAGGGGTGACGGCCATGTCTCGGACGATGTTCCGGCTGCACGGTATTACGGCCACCGGCTCAATCTTTCCGGCGGCGAAAACGCCGTGTATGACGCGTTTGCAAACGGTACAAAAGGAAACATACGCAAGGCGGTGCGTGAAGGAGTGGAAGTCTCGATTTCTTCCTCAATGGAAGCCCTCCGGGACTTTTTTAGGCTGCACGCCCTCACGCGAAAACGCCACGGCCTTCCTCCCCAGCCCTTCTCGTTTTTCGATGCCATTTACCGCCACGTTCTCTCGGCCGGCAAGGGCTTCACGGTAATCGCGACACTGGGGAGCAGGCCAATCGCGGGCGCGATGTTCTTTCATTTCGGATCGCGGGCCATTTACAAATACGCCGCCTCCGACATGGCCTTCCAGCACGTCCGAGCGAACAACCTCGTCATGTGGGAGGCCATCCGCCGGTATTGCGGGAACGGGATTGTCTCGCTCGACCTTGGGAGAACCGAGCTCGATAACGAAGGGCTTCGATACTATAAGGCCGGCTGGGGCGCCGAGGAACGAATCGTGCGATACCACAAATACGATATTGCGAGAAGGGAATTCGTGCGGGAATCGCAGAACGTTCCCGGCATCGTCGCTTCGCTTTTCAGAAACATGCCGGTTCCGCTTCTTAACGCGGTGGGCTCGGTCGTGTATCGATACGCGGCATAGGGGTGCGCCATGAAAACGAGATTTTTCTACATGATAAAGCCGCTCGTTCCCCGCCGGCTGCAATTGTTCCTGAGGCGGCGCAGGGCGCAGGCAAGGCTGGCACGCTCGTCCGCGATATGGCCCGTAGATCCTTCCGCCGCCGCACCGCCCGCCGGCTGGAAGGGATGGCCCCTAAACAAACGGTTCGCGCTGGTGCTCACGCACGACGTCGACACCCAGAAAGGGAACGATTCGAGCCTTTCCCTCATGGAGATGGAAAAAGGCCTGGGCTTTTTCTCCTCGTTCAACTTCGTACCGAGACGCTACCGGGTCTCCCAAACCGTGCGGGAAACCCTCGTGAGAAACGGCTTCGAAATCGGCGTGCACGGCCTTCGGCACGACGGGACGCTGTTCAATTCGCGCAAAGAGTTCCTCTCGCAGGCGGCCCAGATCAATTTTTTCATCAGGGAGTGGGGCGCCGTCGGCTTCCGCGCCCCTTCGATGATACGAAACCTCGAATGGATAAAGGACCTTTCGGTGGAGTACGATTTGTCCACCTTCGATACCGATCCGTTCGAGCCGCAGCCAGACGGCGCGCGCACCATCTTTCCGTTCAGGATCGAAGGAGACGGCGCCTGGCCGGGCTACATCGAAATGCCCTACACGCTGAGCCAGGACTTTACGCTGTTCGTTCTCCTGGGGCAAAAGGACAACTCCGTATGGAAAAGGAAACTCGACTGGATCGCCGAAAAAGGCGGCATGGCCCTTATAAATACCCACCCGGACTACATGAATTTTTCGGAAGGACCGTGCGGAAACGAGGAATACCCGGCGGAATTGTATGCCGATTTCCTTAAGTACGTTTGGGCAAGGTACGGCGGCAAATACTGGCTCGCGCTGCCCAGGGACGCGGCACGGTTCTGGTCGCAATCTTTTCCCGACGCCAAAACGTCCGGCACGCAGGGCGGCGGCAAGGCCGCCAAGGCGCGGGACACGTCCCGGGAGGCGGCGCGATGAAGCTGGAGAAGATATCACTCTCCGACGAAACGGCCATTGCGAAATGGGACGATTTCGTACGGTCGCACCCGCTGGCGACGCCGAACCATCTGTCAAGCTGGCTGAAGACGATTTCCGCCACCTATTCCTTTGAACCGTTCCTGTATGCCGCGACCGCGGATGACGGCGCCCTGGCCGGTATTTTCCCGCTCTTCCGGATACAAAGCCCGTTCACCGGCACCCGCATGGTGTCGCTCCCCTTCTCCGATTACGGCGGGCCGCTGTGCAGCCATCCCGATCTCGATGCCGAGATGGTTGCCCTGGTGCGCGGGGAGCGGCGAAGCGGGACGCAACGGATAGAAATCCGGGGCCCGCTCGATCACCCCGGCGATTTACTGCGGTTTTCCTATTATAAAAGGCACGTGCTCGATCTGCGGCCCGGCATCGAGACCATTCAGAAAAACATAGACAAGAAGACAATCCTGTATTCGGTGCGCAAGGCCGAAAAGTCTGGCGTAACCATACGGCGGGACGACACGAAAGCCGGGCTGGATGAATTTTGCCGCCTCAACAATCTTACCAGGAAAAAACACGGGGTTCCAAGCCAGCCGCGAGCCTTCTTCGACAACCTTTTTTCGTGCATGATTTCCACGGGCAACGGATTCATACTCGTGGCGAGCCACGAATCGGACGTCATCGCCGCGTCCCTGTTTTTGACGGTGGCCAAACGCATCCACTACAAATACAACGCCTCCGATCCGGCGAACCTCAAGAAATATTCCCCCAACCACTTTCTCACGTGGCACGTCATATCGTGGGGGGTGGAGCAGGGATTCGAGTCGCTGGACTTTGGAAGAACCTCGCCCGATAACGAGGGGCTCATACGGTACAAGAACATGTGGGGAATGAAGGACATGGAGCTTCCCTACTATTACTTTCCACGCGTCAACGGCGCCGCCTCGACGAAAGAGAACGGCCTCGGCTACCGCTGGATGACCTCGGTGTGGCGGCGCCTACCGCTCCCGGTGGCGGAATCGGCGAGCCGGGTGCTGTACAAACATCTGGGATAGACCATCATGTCACTCAAAAACACCATAGGACTTATTCCAAGATACAACTGGGACTACGGTTTCATCGACATGTTGGACGCATTCACCGGGGCGTTGCGGGCCCCGGGCGCCGGGCTGTCCGATGTGAACGGAGCCCTGGGAGGCCCGAGTCTATTTACGACCTCGGGAAGGCTGTCGCTCTACGTCATCCTCAAGGCGCTCAACCTTCCCGAGGGCGCCCAGGTGGGCGTGCCGTTGTACTGCTGCTCGGTGGTTTTCGACGCGATAGTGCAGGCCGGATGCCGTCCGAGGTTCCTCGACATAACCTCCGACACCTACACGCTCTCGCCGCAGGATTTGGAGCGGAAGCTCAAGGGACTGTCGGCAATCGTGGTCGTCCACATGTTCGGCCATCCGGCCGACATGGACGCAATTAGGGCCGTTGCGGGCTCCATCCCCGTCATCGAGGACTGCGCGCAGTCCCTCTTCAGCGTGTACAAGGGGAAACGGACGGGCGCCGCCGGGACGGTGTCTTTCTTCACGTTCCGATCCGGCAAGTACCTGTCGGCCGGAGAGGGAAGCGCCATCGTCTGCAACGACCCCGGGCTGTTCGCATCAATCAAGGCGCTCACCGACGCGCTTCCCCCGTGGGGCTTGCTCCCCTCCCTGTTCCATCACGGCGCAACGTTTATAAAGTCGGCCCTGTACCACAGGCCGTGGTACGGCGTGGTGGGCCTTCCCCTCGGAAAAAAGCTCGACAAGTCTCTCAATCTCACGGCGAAATCCGGGTTCACCGAGCGGCGGATCGCGGGCGGGGATTTACATATTGTTAAGGGACGGCTGCGCACCTTCGACGACAAAATCCGCCGCCAGAGGGAAAACGCGCGGTATCTGCTGGACACGGTCGCGCGGAAAGACGTGGTACTTCCGCGCGAAAAGCCCGGCTGTGAAAGCAATTTTTTCCAGTTCGCGGTGCGGCTAAAAAACCAGAAGGAGCGCGACCGCCTGGCATCCCACCTCTTCAGATGGGGCATAGACGCGGGGAAATACCTTGACGACGCGGCGGAAGATGCGCACTCCCGGTACGGCTACCATGGTGACTGCCCCGTGTCGGAGCATTGCGCCAAGACGGTCCTCACCGTTCCAGCGTACTATTCGCTGTCACGCGCCGACCTGGAGTACATCGCCGACCGTCTGAACGCCTTTCCAACCGAACCGGCGACCGAACGAGTGGCCAAAGGAGGAACTTCATCATGAATTCATGCACCGTTGCCTACGCATTTTACGAGACCGATTTCCGAGTGAGCCGGTACGCCGAAGCGCTTGCGGGCCCCGGCGTCGTTACCGACGCCATAGCACTGCGGGCCGAGGGCAAGGCGAAGACGGAAGTCATCAACGGCGTGCGGTTGTACCGCATCCAGAAACGGCGGTTCGACGAACAGGGCGGGCCGTTCGACTACCTTTACAAAATGGGTACTTTTTTCATCAAGGCGAGCTTCCTCATCCTGATTAACCACCTGCGGCACCCGTACCGCCTCATCATCGTCCACAACGTGCCCGACTTCTTCGTCTTCACGGCGCTCGTCCCGCGCCTGCTTGGCGCCAAGGTGATACTCGACATCCACGACATCCTCCCGGAGTTCTTCTGCCAGCGCTTCGGCAAGCCGCTCGATTCGATCTACGGACGGCTGCTGCGCGCGGCGGAATTCCTGTCGGTAAGGTTCGCGAGCTTCGTTATAACCGGCAACGACCTGTGGCGGGAAAAGGTCTCAAAAAGGAACGGCGTCCCGTTCGAGCGCACCATCGGGATGGTGAACTACCCGCATCTCGAATATTTCCGCGGCATCGAGTACGCGCCGAGGAGCGACAGGCTTTCGGTAATTTATCCCGGCCACCTCTCGCACCACCACGGCATCGACATCGCGGTGCGGGCCATGCCCGCCGTGCGGAAGCGGGTGCCGTTCGCGACCCTCGACATCTACGCGGCGTCGTGGATTCCGCAGTACCGGTACCAGCTCGAGCGGATGATGGAAGACCTGAACCTTTCCTCGTTCGTAAAGATTCACCCGCCCAGGAACATCCACGAACTGGTGGAGGCGTACAAGGTCTCCGACATCGGCGTGGTGCCGAAGCGCGGCGGCATTTTCGCGGCCGAGGCGTTCAGTTCCAAGATACTGGACTTCATGGCGTCGGGAATCCCTATCGTCGCGTCGCGCACCGCAATCGACGAATTTTACTTCGACGATTCACAGATAATGTTCTTCAAGCCGGACGACGCGGAGGACCTTGCTCGGGCCATCCTCGAATTGCACGGCGATCCGGCGCGCAAGAGAGTGCTCTCGGAAAACGGGAAACAATACGCTGCCGAAAACAACTGGGGCACGAAACGGCCGGTGTTTCTCGACATAGTCCATTCTCTCGGAAGGAAAGATTCATCATGGCCAGCGCACTCCGATACATCATCGTCTCCCCGGTCCGCGACGAGGAGCGCTACCTTGAAAAAACCGTCGAATCGGTTGTCGCCCAGCGGGTCCGCCCGCTCCGATACGTAATCGTCGACGACGGATCCGGCGACGACACCGGCGCCATCGCCGACCGGTACGCGCGGGAATATGCCTGGATTTCGGCGGTACACCGTAAAGACCGGGGGTACCGCAACTCCGCGGGTGGGGAGGTCGATGCATTCTACGCCGGTATGGGCACCATCAGCGACCTGGAATGGGACTTTGTGGTAAAGCTCGACGGCGACCTTTCGTTCGACCCCGACTATTTCGAAAAATGCCTCGCCTATTTCGACGCCGACCCGAAACTGGGAATAGGGAGCGGCATCGTATTCAACCTTGTTAACGGCACCCTTGAGCCCGAGCGCGAACCGCGGTTCCACGTGCGCGGCGCGGCCAAGATGTACCGACGCGCCTGCTGGGACGACATCGGAGGCATCTACGCGATCAACGGCTGGGACACTCTCGACGAAGTCAAGGCGAACATGCGCGGTTGGAAGACCTACGGTTTTTACGATCTCAGGCTCGTCCAGCACAGGCCCACGGGAATGGCCGTGGGAAAATGGAAGGATGCGGTGAAGAACGGCACGGGCAGTTACGTCGCGGGCTATCACCCGCTCTACATGGCCGTCAAATGCCTGCGCAGGATTCCGATGAAGCCGTTTTTTCTCGTTGCGCTCGGGCAATTATACGGATACATAAAAGCGTACCTGCGGAAACTTCCGCGCGTCGACGACGAAGAGCTCATAGGATACCTCCGGCAACAACAGATCAACAGGCTTCTTCTGCGGCCCACAATTTGGAGGTGAGTGCGTCCCATGAAGCTTTCCATCATCATAGTAAACTGGAACAGCACCGATTTCCTCCTCTCGTGCCTCGATTCGGTTTACAGCCGGGCCGCCGGGATCGACTTTGAAGTCATCGTGGTCGACAACGCGTCAACGGACGGCGGCGCGGGCCGTATCCGCTCGCGTTTCCCGGAAGTAAAAATGATTGAGAATTTCAAAAACGCCGGCTTCGGGGCCGCGAACAACCTCGGCGCTCAAAGCGCGCGGGGCGGCTATCTCCTGTTCCTGAACCCCGACACCATCGTGCTTGGGAAAGCGATTCAAAGCCTGGCGCGCCTCATGGACGGCCTCCCTGACGCCGGCGCAATCGGGTGCAGGCTGCTCAACGCCGACAAAACGGTACAAACCTCGGCCATCCTGCGATTCCCGACGATTCTCAACCAGGCCCTCGGCATCGAGCTGCTGAGGACCGCGTTTCCCCGGCTCGCGTTTTTCGGCACGGCACCGCTGTTCCGCGATCCGGGCGTGCCGGTGCCGGTGGAGGCGCTGTCGGGCGCCTGCATGTTCGTGAGGCGCGAAGCGTTTGCCGCGGCGGGCGGCTTCGACGAGCGGTATTTCATGTATTCGGAAGATGTCGACCTGTGCCGCGAAATCCGGAACAAAGGGTACAAGGTGTACTATACGGGCGAGGCGGAGATCGTCCATTTCGGCGGCACCAGCACCTCCCAATCGGAGACAAAGGCCTTTAACGTGCTCATGATGAAAGAATCGACGCACCTGTTCCTTGAAAAATGGAAAGGAAAAAGATACGCGGCGTTGTACAAGGCGGCGTTCTCCCTTGTTGCGCTTGTTCGCCTTGCGCTGTTGGCCCTGTCGCTCCCGGCCGCTTCGCTGCTGGGCAAGGGTAAAAAGGTTCTGCGGTCGGTCTCGAAATGGAAAAACGTGCTCGCATGGTCCGTGAGCACTCCGGCCATAACGGAATCCATAGGAAGATATCGATCCAATGCAACCTGAAGGATTTTACGACGCCCTCACCCCCAATCCGCCCGTCATCATCACCGTTTTCTTGATGGGCGTCGCCATGATCCTGCTGCCGCGCAAATACGCGCTCTTCCCCATGTTCCTGGTGGCGATGTACGTAACGCTGGGGCAAGTCATCGTCATAGCGACCGCCAATTTCACCATGCTCCGACTTCTGGTGGTTTTCGGGCTGGCAAGAATGGCGGTGCGCGGCGACTATGCGCGGCTGACGCTCAACAAAATAGACGCAGCGATGATCGCGTGGGCGATCTCGTCCATCGTCACCTATGCGATTTTGTGGCAATCGGTGCATTCACTGGTGAACAGGATGGGCATGTGCTTCGACACCGTGGGCGTGTATTTCCTGTGCAGGTTCTACCTCGACGGCATCGAGGACGTGGCGCGGATTTTCAAACTCTGCGTCGCGCTCATGGTCCCGCTGGCGCTCGCCATGATATGGGAGTTCGTAACCGACAAAAACGTCTTCTCGTTTTTGGGCGGCGTACCGCCGCTTTCCGAAATCCGCAACGGCCACGTGAGGGCGCAGGGCTCCTTTCGGCATCCCATCCTGATGGGAACGTTCGGAGCGACCATGCTTCCGCCCATCATCGCGCTGTGGTGGGACAAATCCGGATCGAAATACACGGCAATTTTCGGCGCCGCCGCGTGCGTCGTCATCGTCGGGTGTTCGGGCTCAAGCGGCGCGGCAATGGCGTCTTTGTACGGAATCGCGGCCTTGTTTTTCTGGTATCTGCGCGACCACATGAGAAGCGTGCGCTGGGGCATCGTGCTCGCCCTTGTGGTGCTGCAACTGGTGATGAAAGCGCCCTTCTGGTACATTCTGTCGCGCATGTCAAGCATTACCGGCGGCACGGGGTGGCACCGCGCCTATCTAATAGACCAGGCGATCCGGTACCTCAACGAATGGTGGCTGGTGGGCACGAAGGTCACCGCGCACTGGATGCCCACCGGCCTGCTCATCGATCCGACGCGGGCCGACATCACCAACCAGTACCTCTCTCAGGGCGTCAACGGCGGGCTCATCACCATGGCCATCTACATCATGATCA
>JGI20214J51088_10000271_pt1 | contig 37582 bp, 32 predicted proteins | sample WetSurMetagenome_FD_51088 | JGI IMG/M metagenome (IMG submission 51088) | reverse complement strand
CACTTCCAAGTTTCAGGTCCATGGATGGATTGTACCGACTTCACACCTGTCTCACCGCCCTTACGGCGATCTACAAAGGCCTGGAGCACATCGATACAATGGAAAATGGCTCCCTCATCTGAAGCGCCTCCAACTACGATCGAGTTCTTTATTGGCGTGTCGATGGCGAGCTCTATCTCGGGCTTGCGGAAGTAGTAAGGTATGGAAGATCCTCCGGTCAAAGGAAAGCCCAGCTCACGGGATTTGTCAAACATCCACTTGGCGTCGTCCCAATTGTAGGAGAGGTGCTTGTCGTTAAAGACCGGCACAGAGTGTTTACTCTGCTCGAAAACGCTTATTACCTGCTGGTACATCCACCATCGCGGCAGGAGCCAGTGCCCTTTGAGATCGGTTGGATAATTCCCGTGTTCTCCGACAATGACAACGCCATCCACAGCAAGTTCCTTACCCCCAAGCATGACTGCTTCACCTACCGTATTAAAGATCGGAATGTCTTTTGATTTGCATATTTTCTGACCCAGTCCGCTTTCCTGAAACTGATGGATGTAAACGGACACAACGTCCACCCGCGAAGGAGTGTGAGCGCCCTGCCACCAATAACCGTCCAACAGCTTGGTTATGATCCAGTCCGCATGTGATCCCGGAGCAGCCCAATAGGTGACGAGACAGGCGATACGAGGCCGTTTTTGCTCAGTCTGTGGAACAGCACCGGTTGCGATGCCGGTCAAAGCCGCCAAACCAGCTATCCCGGTTAATCCGAGCATATCACGCCGGGTCAAGAGTGGGTTCGACATCATAGTTTCATTGATTGGGAATGAATCTGCTGTCCTGGTTGAAATTTCGGTTTGTTTCTTTGCCATGATGTTTAAAGTTTTGGTGATCAGGAATAAATATGCCGGCCAGTCATTTAATACAAACCTACACAATTAAGTAACAATTGTTTCCTACACCCAGGTAGAATTTCTTAATAAGTTTTTGTATTTGCATCTTGTTTTCAATATCATATATATCTTGTATTGGAAAGGAATTACCCATACCATCCGTGTAAGGCGATTATTGCAATTTTTTTATCATCAGGTGGTAATGTTGTCGCTTTTTAAGTAATCATTTGTCATGATTGAACATTTGTCATTAGATTATGTTGCCAATATAGATTAGTTAATTGAGTATTGCTTGAAATGGATGAGGCAATGACTTTCCAACTAGAATAAAGACATCCGTAATAATAATGCAGGAATAAATATGAAAATTGCAAAAGAGAACATAGAAGTAAAACTGGAGATCCCAGGTGCCATTCTCCGTCAGAGAACTGACTTCGGCGATGCGACTGGATTTGGTAAGATAAGCGGAGAGTACTTCAGTCTTTCTGCGGGAGTAGATACAACACCTCTGTTCATGGGACTTGAAGGAAATTTGTGCCAGTGCCCTCACTGGGGATACCTATTGAGCGGTCAACTTACTACCACAGATGCTAAAGGCATTAATGAGATTGTCAACGCGAATGATCTGTTTTACTGGCCAGCAGGACATAATGTTAAAGTCAACGCAGATGCGGAGATTGTAATGTTTAGCCCTCAGCATGAACACACAAATGTAATCAATCACATGATCGAGAAGGTTAAAGGTTAAGTTCAACACTAGAAGTTGATAACCTTGGGTCTTCATAATCGGGCACCATTGTGTAAGGTTCCGAAATTCCTTACCAGTACTGGTGAGTTATTGTTATAATTTGCAGGGAGTTTTGGGGGCAAGCCGGTTATGTAAAACAGGATTTGGTAGAAGGTGTATCCCGATTACCTCCAATATTACTATGCGAAGCAACCGGAATCTTTTTAATCGGGAGAGCTCGGTGCGGAAAATTAATTAGACCGTCCTAGTTAGTAGCTGTTCTTCATTTATTTAACCCTATTGCCATTTTATAGGCCAAAACTGCATCGGGCAGCGGTGTTAGAGTATCTGATAAAATGTTGTAAGTTCCTTTTTCTGATAGTTCGTCAGCAACTTTTTTAATTAGAGCTAAAGTAGCTTTCATCAGACTTGAACCCAGACTTAAACGTGCTACACCTAAATCCTGTAGTTCATGAACAGATGGAGGTAATCCTGCCCCAATTCCAGGGTTTGAAAGAATATTAATTGGGGCATTTATTTCCTTAACCAGTGTTGAAATCGTTTCTTTTTCCCAAACAGGCTGAATAAATATGCAGTCTGCACCTGCTTCCCGGTATTTATTGCCTCGCTTTATTGATTCAGATAATTTTTCTCGTGGCGAAGCTAAAGAAGTATAAAATGAATCAGTCCTTGCATTAATAACTAAATGAAAGCCCATTGATTCTGATAATGCACGAATAGCTGATATTCTTTCACAAAATTCCATCTCGTCAATTAATATGGGATTTAAATCAATACTGTCTTCAATGTTTATACCTACAATTCCTGTTGAAATTATCTTTTTAACCGAATCAGTTATTTCATTTAAATTATTTCCATATCCAGCTTCTATATCCACAGTTACCGGAACTTGTACTGCATTTATGATCCCAGTTATAACTTCAATCATTTCTGACAATTGTATTACTTGGCAGTCAGGATAACCTAAAGAAGCAGCTATTCCCATACTTGTTGTGGCAATTGCTTTATAGCCACATGCTTCTACTAATTTAGAACTTCCGATGTCCCATGAATTTAACAGCACCAAGATTTCTTTGTCGTGATGAAATTTCAAGAACATTTCAGCTTTTTCTTTTTGAATACTTGAAACCATAATCTTGTTATTTTTTATTAGCACCCGTTAATTTTCATTTTTAATTTCAAATATCAGAAAACTCTTGTCTTATTATTAAATTTTATCATATCGGATTTTAATCCTTTTTTTATAAGTAAAGCTACGCCATAGCCATTCGAAAGGGCCAAATTTAAAATGTCTTAACCAAATACTGCTAAAAATAATTTGTGATATCAGGATAAGTATTGCAATACCTGTTGTTGTAATTAAACTGATTTTACCAAACAAATTAAATCCGAAATTGTAGAATATTACAATCATTATAACTGTCTGAAACAGATAATTACTGAGAGCCATTCTCCCCATAGGTATTAAATACTTAAATGCTCTTTTACCTATCGGAGTCTGGACAATTTTGAATATGGAAGTTATATAGAAGAAGCACATAAATATTTGTCCTACTGATAATAAGAACTTATAAAGAATATTAGAAAGAGTAGGCGGAAACTGATAAGGACTTCCACCTAATATTTTAGCTGAAATAGTAGCCAGAAGTCCAATGATTAAACTGATTATTAATAATAATGTTGATTTTGATTTTTCTGTAAAAAATCCAACCGAAGCTAAAAAGTAACCTAGAAGAAAAATCCCAAGAAATTTAAAATAACCCCCTGATGGGATATAACTCAGATATTTCCATACAAGATTATGAATGTTTAAAATAAATACTTCTCCCGGTTTGCCGTTTTGGAATGTTTTGAGAACTGCCTCAGGTGTCATGTCAGGATAGCTGACGTGTACAATGTGTGCGGTATTTTCAGCGCTGATAGTATCTGTAGCCTGAAAAAATGGCAAAAGAGCTAAATCAATAAAAAAAGGCAATAATATAAAAAATATCGACCAGCGAATAAGATTCTTTGGCTTGACATTACGGAAAAGAATCATGATAAAAGCAATTATCGAATATGTAAGTAAAATATCCCCGGACCAAATCAAACTGTGCATGAGTCCTATCATAAGCAGAATAAACAGTCGTCTGCGATATATTTTAAGAAAATCCGTTGAATCTTCTGTGTACTTACTGAACTGGATATAAAATCCGACTGCAAATAGAATAGAAAAGAGTGTATAAAATTTAGCTGTGATGATAATATCTAAAAACCTATATAGATCCTCATTTAATCTAAAATTAATTATTTGTTTTAGTTTATCAAAGGGCACGTAAGCATATCCGCTAAAATATAGCATGTTATTAAAAATGATACCTAATAATGCAAAACCCCGAAGTATATCAAGAATTTCTATTCTTTGTTTTGGATCTATTGGTGTAAGAGTTTTCATAAGATCATTCAGCTTTATATTATTATGCTATTTTGATTTTATAAATTAGCTCTAGCGATTTTTGTAAATACCATAGTGGCATTTATCTCTGAGTTGTGTATGGTGTCATTTTCACTCATTTAGTAAATTTAGGAAAATTCCATTATTTAGATGGTATAGTATAAGGTCTAACGTGTCATGAGGTCTTTTTATCTGATCGAAACCCCTTGTGGTTATGTTAGTATAGATATCAGTGGTCTTGATGTTTTCGCGAATTGACTGGTCGTTTTACCAACGAATTCCGGGAAGGCAAATAAGCATGTGTTTGGCAGCAGCTCAACCCATCGCAGTGGTGCGCAAAATCTTCTCCATCTTCCTTCCTTTCGCCAATTCATCCACCAATTTGTCCAAATACCTAACCTGCTGCGTTAAAGGATCCTCGATTTCCTCCACACGATATCCACAGATTACTCCGGTGATTTGGTGCGCTTTGGGGTTTAGCGAAGCATTTTGGAAGAATGTTTCAAATGTCACATTTTCTTTAATAAGTTCCTGTAGCTTCCTGTTATCGAAACCCGTTAACCACTCAATGACAAGTTGTAATTCTTCTTTTGTTCTGCCTTTCTTCTCCACTTTTGCTAGATACATAGGATATACAGAAGCGAATGTCATTTTTGCAATACGCTGATTGTGTGTATTCATATATCTTTTGAATAATAATTTTTCATTTTGCAAATCCTTTTCTTATACTAACGGAAAACCCTGAATTGTGTTCGTACAGGTCTTTGTATTTTTTATTTCTTTTATTAATTATTCGGAATCCCTGTAGTTGAGTGAAAATCTAATTATTTCTGTCAGCGTTTCGGTCTTTTTAATCCTTTATACACCGGACATTATGTCCTTCCCTTTTATTGGTCTCAAATCTAACTAATTGAGTGTTCAGGTATGACATTGAAAAGCAATCGGCAATAAAAAAACTTGCAGAACTACTTGTCCACCAATAACCCAATGTTCCAATGTCAATAAATTCTCCGTCGAAGTTCTTTCTGCAACCTCCTGGAAGAGCTATAAAATTATAATTGTTTACAAAGCAGGTATTTGGTTCCTTCCAATGAACTCCATTAGATTCCTTTAATTTTCCACCCGCAACCTTTTCTCCTCCAACATAATCTGTTAATATTTTCCATTCAGACTTGTTCGGCACATGCCATCCGATAGGGCAGAGTAATCCTGTATTAACAGAGTAGAAGTTATATAACGGACCATAAGTGCTTTGATATTTAATAGAATCATTATTATACCATGAAAAGGCGGGTGTTTGAAGTTTAGCCCAAATTGAGTCATTAGTTTCCTCAGGAATCACTGATCCATTATTTAGCAGGGTTGTCCTTAGATCTTGTGCCATCCAAATCTGTGATCCGATTCCAATCGTTTTGTAGTAATTGTCTTCAATATCGACTATTGTATCAACTTGTCCTGTATAGTCTATGTCTGGCTTCACGGAATTATTCTCACAACCTATGGTAAGAATTGCCACCGACATTGCCATAATTTTCGAAAGAATCTGTCTTTTCATCCCAGTATTTCTCACTAGTTATTATGCTATAGAAGATAATTGATTAATTTAATGTCTGTTAGCCGTTTGAATAACGGCATTTAACAGTAACTTATTATTTGAAATGGACGTTATTTAAGTATCTGTTTTAGCACATGTATTGATATTAATCTTTTCTTAAACGAAAAATTAGATGGACATTTAATTTGTTATTTTAATGAATATTCAAAAGGCAGCAAATCTGCTATTCGCTGTTTGACCAGATCTCCTTCCCAGCTTATACCAAAAGGATCGAAGAATCCCGTTTTATCGAAGTATACATACTCCTTTTTTAATTCGATACTGGTTACAGACCATTTATGATAAATAACAAATAAAATCCCTTTATAATTAAGATATTTTGACTGATCTCCTGTAGAAATATCCTTTGCCTGGATCACGAATTTGTCATACAAGATTTTTTTATTTGTCGAATCTACAACACTAAATCCATCAGCCTCCAATTTGTTTTCCCATAACGCTCTGAAAAAGTGCATTCTGGAGCCTGTATATGACTGTTCTCTTTTCCTTTCATATCTCTTTCGCTGGTTTTCTTTTGAGGCAAAATTCTCATTATAAAAATAATTTCCGTTAAACAATAAGTGTTTATCATTCTTACAATACTTGAAATTATCCAGGTAATAAGTGATTGTATATCCTAAAGATTTATTATCAACAATAATTGGTTTTGAAGCGTATGCTTTCAGTGTATCATTTTAAGAAATCAGGGTGATGTCATTTTCATTGGTTATCTCACAATTCCATGAGTTCAGAGTTGAACGACGGAATTCCTTTTTAAATAATTTCAGATTTTTTTTCTTTCATTCGGATCTTTAGCTATAATTACAACCTCCTTCAATTCAAATATTTTGGGGACCAGATTAATCTGATATTTTCTATCAGGTACAAGATCAGTCAGGATAACAGAATAATATCCTAATGCACTTATTGTCAATGGCATAGAATTGTTTTTTGAAATATCTAACTCAAAATAGCCGTTACTGTCTGATTGGGTTCCGACAAATGTTCCTTTGAAGTAGATTACTGCATAAGAAATCGGGAATTCAGTATTTTGATCTCTTATAGTACCCCTGATAATTTGATTGTAAGCAGGCAGATATAAATAAACCAGGATAAAGAATACTATGAATTTTTTCATATCAGATTTATCTTTCAACTGCCGTTAACTTATCTATTTTATTTTATATCTGAAACTACCGGAGCCAACACTATTTGTGGAAGAAACTCCATCGACAATCACAATAGCGGTACCTTTTCTCATGTTATCAGGGTAACGTATTTTAACCGGCTCTTCCCCATCAATAAAAACTTCATTCATCCATAATATTGTCTGACGATATTGCAGACCCGGTACTGTGTCAACTTCTTCCTTTGCGGGGATGTAATATTCAATTTCAGTTCTGAATAAACTGACAGGTTTCATGAGGTTATCATTTTTTTTATCCTGGTTAACATCCAGACCGGTTTTTCTGGTTATAAAAACTACTCCTCCAAGAGCTGCAGCGCCATAACGTGTAAATCCTTGCCTTCCCTTAAGTACAGTGATCGACTCTATCTCAGAGGTAGGTATCACTTCAATCATTTCATAACTATTTCCAATTGGATCATCATCGAGAACAAATAACGCAGGATTGTAATGAAAGTCTCGACGGGAACTGAGAAAGACCATTTTATTTTCAACGTCCAGGTAATATGGATTAAATAACGCAAGAATATATTCTATAGAAGGCCATGCAGCAAAGTCTTTGTTTGTCATCGTCCTAAGACTGCCAGACATATATAGTCTCTCATACTTGTTGATATAGGCAGGAGGAAGAACTGGTATTCTTTTTGGTTTTATTGTTACCTCTTCTATGTTAATAACACTATCAGGGGAAAAATAAAATTCCTTCATATTCGGGATGGGAATTTTTATACCGGTGAGGTTATCAGATACCAGGATTGAGGTTTTGTCATCATAATTGTTTACATAATTATTTTGCCGTTTTGCTTTGTCTGTAAAGCTTCTGTTTTCAGGAAATACAATCTTCGCCGAACTAATATTTTTGGTATTGAAATTGTTCTCCAGGATCATTAATTGCCGCACATTATCATTCAGGGAATCAAATGGAATGATAACTTCCTTATTCTTAATAATTGTTAATGTATGAACAATGTGGTCTTCGACAGATACCACCTGAACGTACGAAATGTTTTTTTTCTCAGGTGCCAGATTGCTGATCTTAAAATAATCATAATTCACAAATTCTTTAGCCGGATTTATCTCAGTGTTTTCCCTCACGTTGAATTTTCTCCATCCATAAGTCATCAGCAAAAGGTCAATGGACTTCTTGTCAATATTATGCAGTCCGTGAATTTTTATGCCTGCCGGAAGATTATTGTAAAAATCCCTGTCAAAAAGAAACGTACTCTCAATATCGGGAAATGGCAGGGTGTTGCAGAAACCGGATGCGGAGTCAACTACGGCTACTGATATAACAGAGCTAATGTTTTCACCCTGATCATCAGTTGTTTTCAGGATCAGTTCCGTTTCATCACCATCTGAAGATGATGAACTGATCCCGATATTCATTTTTTTATTATCATTGACAAATAGCAATCTTTCAGCAACAGGATTCAGCTCGTTATCATACAGGGTAATATATGCAGTTCCGGCAGGTAATTCTTCTGTTTTGACACTTAATCTTAATAATGAATCTAATCTGACGTCCTGTGAAAGTATAAGTGCATTATTCATTGTAATTGCCAGTAACCAGGTTTTATTTTCAACTCCCCTTCCTGCTAAAGAAACATCAATTATTTCCTTGCGATTATTATCTACTCTCATTGCAATCCCAGAACTGTCAGGTATTGGCAGGGGCCACTTCATACCTGAGAATTCTTCTCCTTTAAGAGTGGCAAAATATTTATCTTCCCGTAATGGGGTAAATTCAACCAGTCCGGGACCGAACTCCCCGGAAATTAATTCAGCAACTTTCTCGCCTCTTTGATTTTTTATTTCTCCGGTAACTTTCAGAGTCCTTCCTGATGAGGTAACAACATTAAAAGCCACTCGCTGGAGGACATTATAAATAAAAGTACCTCCCTCGGGTAAGAACCTGAGATTAACGACTGGTTGATCTGATGATTTCTGATAAGAGGGAGGACCTTTCTTCCCGGCAAGTTGATCCATTCCCAAATTGGCTGGTTTCAGTTCGTCAATTCTGATCGGGACAGAGAAAACAAATTCCGGATCATAGTTCATCATATTACTTGTAAAAGCGAGAACTGAATAAATTCCATTAGGAATCGTTTCAGGAATTTTCAGCCAACCTGATGCAGTAGAATTCGTTATTCTGAACCTGGCACTATCAATAGTCTTATGAGCCTGATTCAGGAGAAGAGAATAGAGGGAAATACTGGCAGATCCGGTTATTCCTGTCTTTCGGTCCCTGATATAAGCCTGAAACCTGACAGTATCTCCTGGATGGTAAAGATTTCTGTCCAAGTGTAAAAAAACCTGATCGGGGGGTTTATTATACCTTGTCTGGTCAAGAGCATTAGTCAGATTATCAGTTATACTCTGTGAAAAGGCTGGTATCTGAAAAACTAAAAATAATATCGCTATTGATTTTTTCATAGGATGTACCATTTTTAATAAATCAGAAGGAAGTGCCACTTTATAAGAAATTTGTTTAGGAGGCAAATCCTGGAAGACCTATAGGTATTATCTCTGTTAAAAATAATACTTTTTTGTTATAGTCAGGTGATAGGTTAATGTTCAGGTCCCGAATCAAAAACCTCTACTGCTCAGTTTAGCACAGGTATTTGTAAGTCACGCGCTGGTAAGGCATAGTAAAAGGCAGCCCTATTGATTTTGTTTCGGTAGCAGGATTAGTCAAGGTGTTCAAAGCTATATAAGTGGCTTAAAATTGATCTCATGGACTTTCTCATGCATTACGATGTTGTCCGGGATGGTGACCGTGTCCCATGAAGTCTTAGTCATGCTATAAAGAATTTGTCTCATTGCAGAAAGCGAAGCGGGAGGGCAATTAATTAGATCTTCCGGATTAGTGCTAATAATTATTTTATTTTTTGTACTTGCTCTGTGTATTAACCAGGATAATTAGTAAAGTTAGAATCATGAAATGTAGTCCAATTAATAACCAGAGCTTGATTTTGCCATATCCCAGGAGATCAGAAATGACCGGGATTGAAATCCAAACTACACCTAATAAAATAAACGCATTCCTTAATGCAATTGCAACTTTTTCTATGTCAACTGTTTTGCGTTTTTCAGCTGACATTGTGTTGAACCCGGCGATCATGGAATAAGATCGTGTTCGTTGGATTATTATACCAATAATTCCAATAATTATACCTGTTACAATAAAGAATAAATTTTGCTCAATTATTTCTGTCATATTCCTGAGGTTTAATCATTTATTAGCACTAATGGCCCTGTAATTTGGGGAGGTTGTTTTATCCATGTGAGACCCGGGTAACACAACTTACCCATATTGTCCGGGTTATGCTTAGGCGTTCATTTATTGGCATGATGTAGCAGTCTTGAGGTTTACGAAGCTATCCAGTTAGGAAGGAACCTAATTATTGGATGTCAGCGTTGAGTAATTTTCTGGTTTTCATTAATCCATAAATTATAAATCCAATTCCCACGACAATGTAAGGAAGGCTCAAAAGTTGTCCCATATTGAATGTCATTCCATCTTCAAATCCGACCTGGTTCTCCTTTACAAATTCTATTATAAATCTAGCTGTAAAACATAAAACAAGTACAAGACCAAAGAAGAATCCGTTTTTAAGTCTGTCTCTCATTTTTTTATAAAGAATCATCATAATAGTAAAAATGATAAAATAAGAAATCGCCTCGTACAATTGAGCCGGGTGTCTGGGTAAGTTATCTACTCGCCCAAAAATCACACCCCAGGGCTTTGTTGTCGGAATGCCGATAATTTCAGAATTCATAAAGTTTCCAAGTCTGATAAATCCGCACTCCAAGGCTGCAACAACCGCAATCAAATCAATGGTATCAATCATTGAGTTTCTAGACTTTCGGGAATAGAAATATAATGCAATAAGTAATCCTAGTGCACCACCATGACTCGCCAATCCTTGATAGCCGATAAATTTTATTCCACCATCAGGAGGAAAGGTAATTGGAAGAATCATTTCTATTGGATGTGAAAAATAATATGAAGGTTCATAGAACAGGCAATGCCCTAATCTTGCACCGACAAAAATCCCTATTATTCCATATATTGAGAGTCTTTCTAAAAGTTCTTGTGGAATATTTTCTCTTCTGAAAATCCATCCCAATATATATAGGCAAAGGATTAATCCACTTACGAATAGAAGGCCATAGTATCTAAGAGAAATCCCAAAAACTTTTATAATTTCCGGGTCAACATTCCAATAAATGTAATTTGAAGTCATAATCTCTTATTGTAAAGTTAAAGTATGAAAATTTTCTCGTGATTACAAATTTGTCCCGCAAGTCAAAGATAATTCTCATCCGGAGTGTTATGATCAGGTGTTTGAGTCAGGGCAGAAACTGTCCCGTAAGTAACTGATGTTTAAGCATAACAGTCTGGCGGATTGCGAGCGAAGCCGAATAATAACTTGGTGCCGATCGGAGCCTGCCCACAGCCCTGTTGACTTTGTCTCGGCAGTAGGATCAGTCAAGGTGCCACAAATCCTGAATATGGTAATGCCTTTAAAATTGACACTTCCACCCCAATACAATATATACGATCTTATGCATAGGGCTTTTTATTCGTTTTTAAATCAATCAAATTAAATTTTATAATAACTCGTGCCACCAAGGCACATAAAAAAGTGGCATATAATCATGCCAACCAAAGAAAAAAGAAAATAAAATGTGGATAACAGGAGACATCAATATTGCCAAAGGCACATAGAGCAGTAATTCATGTCTCGACATGCGCAATACGAGTGGCGGAAGTACAAATGTAATCAATGCAGGAAATCCATAAAATATCCACCATGGTACTCCTATTCCATAAGTAATTCTTGCAAATGACATTCCGCAAACAACAACAATTAAAGCTAATATCAATATTCTAAAAACCGGTCTTTGTGAACGGCCTCGTAAAGTAAAAATTAGTAACCCAATAAACACGACCAATGCAACAAACACATTTACCAGGAAAATTCCGATGCCATTTGTATTTATAACCATATTTATAAGATTTAAGTATATTAAAGTAATTTAAGATGTTCTAAATTTTTATATCAAATTTCATGATCGCTATTAAAATTAAGAGAGAGAAAAATCCAATTGCCCCAAATGAAATAAAACTTTTAGAGGTTAATGGACATCTTTTTTTGATAATTAGCTTTTTGAAAAACAGTAATTCTAAAAATGGCATAATTATCAAAAATCCATATCCATAAAATGTGGTAGGCTGATACAAATCGTCCATTGCTCCACGAACTAATCCAAAAAATATATAGTCAGAAACAACTGCACTAACCAGCATAATTATCGAATTAATAATCACTCCTGTTAAAACTTTTTCACCTTTATACCTAATTAAACAACAGTATATTCCAATTCCCCATAACAAAGGCATAATTGTCAACATTAATCCGATCCCAAGATTTGCATTAAAACTCCAGGGAAACCATAACAATAAATTACCTGCCCAATATGAGGAGAATGCAACAGTCAGATTATATAGGAGCCATTTAATATTTTCTTTCATATTATTGATTCTGATAAAACTCAATAAAACTCATTAAATATTCTGGAGTGTATCTTTTTTTAGCTTTGTGCATAAGGATAAATGCTAGCTTCAAGAATATTAGATACATTTCTAATTCTCTTGTTATATTGCTAATTCCTGAAATCTACTATAAATATGCCAAATCTATATCTCAATGATATACAACTATATAATATAAAGTAAATTTTCTTTTAGTAAATAATTTTTACAACTATCGTAAAGTTGTTTTACTTATTATGTCGACTTATCCAGAGTAGGTCCAATTAAAATTGACTTATCGTGATTGGCAAAAAAGCATGTGTTTGGCAGTGAAGGTAAGGTTGAAGGGACGGACTGCCAGGCTCTTGTTTGTGCGTTGGATATCATGGTGTTATGTCGAAATATTACATATAATGGCCCGGCGAATTGCGAGCGAATCCGAACAATAATTAGGTGCCGTCTGAGCCCGCCCTGACCGGTAGCGAAGGATCGCTGTGACTTATTTTTTGCAATACCGTCCCGATAGCTATCGGGAGCTATCGGCGCCGGCGAATGATAAAGTTATCTCGGTAACCGGATTTGTCCGGAGCCGGAAAACGCAAATTTGGCAGATAAGTGATAAGTTTTGTGTCACGATAAAACTGTCAGGGTGGCGGGCAAAAATTGTGATAAGCTTATTTACTTTACTGTCCGTGTTAGCGTTTCGTTGTTCATTTTAAATATTCTTCAATCACAATCTTTTTCTGTCCCATCATTACTTTAAACGAGTTTGGCAGATTCATCAGCTCATCTAGATTTTGAGGTAACACTTGCCACCGAAGCCCATATTTATCTATGCACCAACCGCATTGAGATTCTTCACCATCCTGGGTAAAATAATTCCAGTATTTATCAATTTCATTTTGATCCTCACAATTGATCATAAATGATATTGCGTCATTTAATGGATGATGTTCTTCAGCAGTACTCAAAAGAGAATATTTTTGCCCAAAAATATTTACCTCACACATTTCTGTTCTTCCACTGGGCGTCTCTCCCAGAGGTATTATCTGTCCATGTTGAAAGTCTTTGCCAAAAATGGTTTCGTAATATTCAATTATTTTTGAAATATTACCTCCGTCTTCACAAAACCAAAGGTTTGGTACTATTTTGTTCTTTAACATATTTTCAAATATTAAGGTTGTCTAAATACGAGATCTTTTTATCTATCCATCGTTATAACATGTATAAGTTAGATTTTGTTCTAATATCGATTAATGGTCACTTTTTTAAATCGTTTCCTAACGTATTTAACTGATTGTCAAATCGACGAAAAATGAACGCTAACGGCCCGGCGGATTGCGAGCGAAGCCGAACACTAATTAGTTGCCGTCGGAGCCTGCCCAGATCCGCCGGTTGGGGGAGAAGGGTAGGGGCACCAAGTTTTTTACAATCACGATTATCTCCAATATTACTATGCGAAGCAACCAGAATCTGTTTAATCGGGAGAGCTCGGCGCAGCCTGATCAAACCTCCTGAGTTAGGCTTAGGTTGATATATTTTTGTAAACTTTTCGAAAGGCTTTTTTAATGTTAAAGACAAAATCAATCACATCGAGTTAAACCACACAAACTTCTGCTACAAGTCGATCAAGATTTTGTTCGTTACTCGGTTCTACGATATGTGCAATATTTGTTGCGACTTCATCATTGTCAAATTCTTGAATCCAATTAATTCTTGAGCCTTCTTCGGAACTTGTTATCATAATTGTCAAGGTAAAATTCGGTTGAGAATGATGCCTGATAACAACTTTCTCATTTGGAACAATATCCACAAATTCAGATTCATTTGGATAGTTTGCACCATCTGGTCCGTGCATTACGAATGACCATTTTCCGCCAGGTTTAAATTGAAACTGTTTAAACGTGTTTGAAAACCCGGACGGCCCCCACCACTTTGCAAGTCTGTTAGGATCAGTGAAAGCAGCGAAAATGCTCTCTGGAAGAGCTTGAATATCCCTGGAAGTCTTGAATGTTTTCATAGTATTTATTATTAATCTGACTTTTATGGCACCTCTTTTTTTAAAGAAATATGTTAATTAAAAATAGTGAATTTTATTTGACGAAGTCTATATGCCTACGCCTAACGGCAAGGCGGATTGAGAGCGAAGCCGAATAATAATTAGTGACCGTGCACCTGCCCTGACCGGATAGAAGATCCTGACCAAAGCGTCAGGAGCGTCGGGGTCGGTCCGCAGCCCACGTAGACTTTGTCTCGGCAGCAGGAGTATAGCAAAAACCGTAACAACTTGTCCCGCGCAGCGGGAAGTTTATTACCCGAACAGTTCGTGTTAGGCGCCGGAGTGAATTACAACTGTCAAGCTGGCTTGAATTTGTCAAGGGTATAAAAGTTCAGTTTTATTCTCATCAATTAATTTGTTTACAGTGAGTCACACGAATCATAATAAAGTTGAGAAATCATAGATATTGTCATGGTAATGAAGCTCCAATTTAGAGCAGGAATAGGACTCTACTATTGCCCGTGTTAGGCATAAATTTTTATTTTACAGTCACGGTTTAAATTATGAAATGCCTTCTTGGCTGATTGTAAGCAAGTTATATTACTGGAGTCAAAATAACGTGTTTTGGTAAACTTAAACATAGCTTAAAATAATTTCCTATTCATACTTCAACGACTCCACAGGATTTCTACTGGCAGCCCTCCAGCTTTGCCAGCTTACTGTAAGCAATGCAATCCCTATTGCCAGGACACCAGCTAAAGCAAAAATCCACCAGCTCAATTCCGTCTTATAGGCAAAGTCCTCAAGCCATCTATGTATGACATACCAAGCTATGGGGAAGGCGATAACTATAGAAATAAGAACCAGTTTCACAAAGTCTTTGTTAAGCATGAACATAATTTCACCGATCCGGGCACCGTATACTTTTCGGATGCCGATTTCTTTGTTTCGCCGTTGTGCATCGTAAATAGCAATAACAAATATCCCAATAGCTGTAATTAACAAAGCAATGATGGTGAATACAAAGTATATTTGACTAAGCCTCTTTTCCTTCAGATACAACGCAGAAATCTCATCAGAAAGAAAACTGTAACTGAAATCTTCTCCGGGATTGACTTCCTTAAACAATTTGGAAACAGATTGCAGACCGCTTTGTGCAGAACCATCTTTAAATTTGATGAGAAAATCCCTATCAACATCCTCGAAATAGACCATAATCAAGGGTTGTGGCTTGACTGAAAGATGCTGATAATTAAAGTCTTTAATCACGCCTATAATTTCATAACCAAGGCTATCTTCCCAATATTTGTTGAGTATATGACATTCTTTAATGTCTTCTATCTCCCAGAATTTCTTTGCTTCTTCGTTGATAACAATTTTATTCGCCCTTGATTTATCTTTTTGTGCTTCAAAAAACCGGCCTTCCGTTATTTTCAAACCTAATAATTTCAAATAATCCGGATTTACAACCAAAGCGTTCTGGCTCAAATAATCTTTATCACTTCCCTTCAATTTCCATGGCATAGTGAAGGGATCAAGAGGTGATAGACCTTGTGCAAAACTTGTGATAGCCGAAATGGAACTCAGTTCATTAAGTACATATTGGTAGTTCTTTTTCTGTTCCGCGTTACTTTTCTTCCACTCCTCCAAATTTATGGTATAGGGCAATCGACTAAACATTTTAACTCTTATTACGTTTTTGCTGTCAAATCCCAGGTCTTTATGTAACATTAAAGATACCTGTCTGAAAATCACCAAAGAAGCTACGATAGATGCTATAGTCAGGGTATATTGTATTGTTACAATTGATTTTTGACTGAAGAGAAAACTGGATGAATATACATTTCCTTTCAGACTATCAATAATTGGAATTTTTAAGGTTATTATAGAGGGATATAACATAGCTAATACGAAGAGAGCAGTAATTATTGTTACGTTCAGCACAACAATCTCCAATACGGATTTTGAAAGAGAAACCTTTGCAATACTATCAAAATAAGGAAGAATGGCCACATAAGAAATGGTAACAACCACTGAAGATAAAAAAATAAGAAGCATGACTTCGACGGTTTTTTGCATAAATTGCTCCCATGCACTTATACCCATGATTTTGCCTAATCCTATGTTTTTTAAATCCGCATTTATGAGGATGATCTGAAAACCGCTAAAGTTTAATGCTGTTATAGCAAATACTACACTCATTATAACAAGCAATACATAAACATTCTTTTTATCCCCAAAACGGGTGAAAATATAATTATAACCGTTATTAGAACCTTTATTATTGAAATAAATATCATTAAGAGATAATATGCTTACTTTACTCTCCCCGAACTGCGGGTGGGAATGTCCTATTTTTTCTATTTTTCTGACAAACTCCTCCTTATTAAATTTTTTATTTACAAGAAGGAAATCGGCTCCTGATCTGTCATAAGAGCCAGAATGACTGGGAATGATGAAATCAAAAGTGATGGAGCTATTAGAGGGCAATTTGGCGACAACCCCTTTTATTGTATATGTTTTCATGTCACTGGCAGTAACTTTAATCTCCTGCCCGATGGGGTCTTTATCTCCGAATATTTTCCGGGCATAGTCAGCGGTAATAATGGCGTTTTTCGGATCAGTGAGTATTGTTTTCTTATTGCCAATCAAAAGATTGAAGTCGAATACAGAAAAAAAAGTACTGTCGGCAATGAGGACTTCAGGGGAAAAAGATGATTCTTCGAATGTGACTTTTATTTCATCTTTGCGATATTTCTGAAGTGAAACTAAACTTTCAACTTCAGGATTATTTTTATAATTGTAATTAAAAAATAAGCTGGCCTGAATTGCCTCATATCCACTTCCCGGTGACGCCTGAGCAACTATCATGTAGATATCCTTAACTCGTTTATGAAATCCATTCATGGTGAGTTCGTTATTAATATAGGAGAATAAGAGCGATATGCATAATGCTCCTATGGAAACCGTGATAACGCTACCGATAAATATTAATCTATTAGATTGAAATTTGCGGACGGCTAGTTTTAAAAAATATTTTATCATTATTTTCAGTTTATTAACAAAATCATGTAAAGATGCATTGCAATTTGCCTTTATTCTTTTCGGAAGTTCCTTCTAATGGGTATGCAGTGTACTCAAAGTAGTCCTTGGGAGCATGCTGTTTTTTGAAGAGATTTTAATAGAGCAAAAGACCAATGTCTCTGGTTCTGATTTTTTAAATCGTCCCATAATTATTGAATCTGATTAAGGATAAATTTAGATATGAATTTACATTTTTTTCTTCAAACGATTTGTCATGGTCACGAATTTGTCAATCGTAGACGGATCTGAATCTTAGCTGTTAGACGCCGGAGTTTCAAAATTCCGGTAGATGAGCGGGCTTCCGACCGTGTCCAGCGAAGCCTTTATCGTGATATAACGAATTCCTCTCATGTAAGAAGGTGAAGCGGGAAGTCAACCGATCCCGCCTTAGCGGGAGAGCTCAGCGAAGCTAATTAATTAAACCGTCCGAGTTCTGGTTAGTTCTAATTTTTCTTTTTGTCCAGGAAGAGAGAGTTTTACTTCTTATTTACTTTGATACTTTCAAGTCTCTGCTTTATGAACTCCATATTTTCATCTTTAGCATTAGTGGACAATACCAACGCTTTCTCATAAGTCTTAATGGCCATATCAATATTGTCAACTTTTAAATATCCCTCTGCAAGATATCTGTAAGCACTAGATGAACTAGGATGTCTACGAGTATTTTCTTCGAATATTTTGAATGCATCGTTCTGGTTACCATCCATCAAGATTCCCCACCCAATTGAATTGAAAGTATCCACATCAGGAGATATCTCGTAACCATATCTTTCTGTAAGATTTTTGTAAAAATTGTCAATAACGGCCGTTCCCCCTGCCTTCATTTTGTCAATATCATATCTCCAACCATCATAAATAAATCTCAACCCATTTATAATTCCATTGATAGCCCCACTGCCATGATCCTCATTTTGTTGATAATCAAGTTTCCATTTCAGGTCAATCGGGACTTTTACATTTAGGATATTGGCAAAAGAATGCGCATCTGCAATAGTTGAAGGATCTTCTTTTTCACCTATGCTAAAATAAATCTGTCTGTATTTTAAGTTCTTGCCTAAGAGTTTTTCCTCTGCCGTTCTAAGCAGAAAACCGTCATCCCAATAAAGAGGTGGGCTAAGTGCAATGTAGGAATTGAATAGATTAGTGTGTGAAAGAAAAGCATGAGTTACACATAATGCACCCATTGAATGACCCGAACAAATTCTATAAGGAAGAGTACGGTAGTTATTATCAATAAATGGGATAAGCTCGGTTTCAATAAATGAAAGGTATTTATCAGCCTGTCCACATATTTCACACTTTGGGGCCAAAACCAATTCACTTTCCTCCTTATTGTTATACCATGGTTTTACTGGATGAAACCCTCTCATATACTTTGGTTGTGAAGGGAACAGATCTCTGCCTGGGTTAACTTGTTCAATTACAACGACAATCAATTCTGGAATTATACCATAGTCAGATAAATTATTTGCCAGCCCTATAACACCTGTCCAACCATCCAGTACATATAAGACAGGGTAGGAATCTTTCGAATTAGAATAATTTGGAGGAGTAGAAATATACACAGTTCGTTCCTCTCCCAGAACAGCAGAATTTATTTTTATGTTTTTTGCGATAACTAAATCTTTGGAACTTTGGCAGTAAGTTATCTGTGTAAAAAATACCAGGATTCCGAGCAGCTTAATTATTTTCATAAGTTCTGATTTTTAATTAGTGTTTGCAAACGATTCTTGTGAAGATACTTTCTTTTCTGTAACAGTAAGTCTTTAAGGATATGTCTAACGAGCAGGAAACTATCGAATTAACCATAACGGCCCGGCGGATTGCGAGCGAAGCCGAACAATAATGAGTTGCCGGAACCTGCCCCGCTGCAGGCGGTGTGTCAGGGCGGGCATGATAACTCGAGCGCCGGCTTGCAACTCTATTGACTTTGTCTTGGCAGCAGGATTAGTCACGATACCGAAATTTTGATAAGTGGAAATTACTTTGAGCGCATAGACTTATAGAGCTGATTACTAAGCTGTCCGGGCTGCTGACCGTGTCCCGCGAAGCCTTTGTCATGTCATAGTGAATTTTTCTCGTCTAAACAGGCGAAGCGGGAAGGCAACCGATCCCGTCTTAGCGGGAGAGCTCAGCGAAGCTAATTACCTATACCATCCGTGTCAGGGTTAGTTTTATAATTTAATCCAGGCAACAATCCAAGGAAATTGGTTGAATATTCACTTTAAAAAAATAGTCAAGCTGTAACTTTAACTATTTATTTAATAAATCCTTGAGAGCCCTTTTCCCTCCTTCGCTGTCTGGGTTTAATTGGAGAGATTTTTTGTACACGAAAATTGCTTCATTTACTTTGTTTAGTTTTGCCAAAGCTTCGCCATAGCTATCGTAGGTATTAAAACTAGTAGGGAAAAGCAGTGTGTTTAACTTTAAAACTTCAAGGGCTAAATCATTATGTTCCTTAAATTTTGCTGCGTACAGCAACTGCAATCCCAATTCATTCATATCATCTTCATTTAAATAGTAATGAATTGAATCTGCACGTAAATCAGAAAGTCTGCAAAATGCTCCATCAACTCCATTCTTAATTAAGGATATTCCATATTCCTGGGTCAGCGATTTCCTTGTGATTTTGATTGATTTGTTATTTAAAATAGCCATAGCATTGAAACCACTCTCAAATAGACTTAAATTGAAAGTATTATCGAACATTATTACTGTCTGCTTTTTTGAGATATTACGCATAAATATGGACAGACCACCAGGTTGACCACCCGTATGCCAAACAATTTTACCAGCCGAAGTATCTTCAAGTACAAACCAACCTAATCCGTATGACGATTTCCCATGATCTCTTCTTGCATTTACATTCTCTCCCGAATTCAGTTTTGTTGGCGAAAAGGCCTCGTTTAGGGAGTGTGTTTTTATGATTTTGCCTGAGTAGAGAGCATTATCAAACTTTAGCATGTCCTCTGTGGTAGTGATAATATTACCCTGTCCAACAAATCCACTGGCGTTATATAATCTCCAACGATACTTTTTGAGACTATCCACATTTTGCATTTCTGTGGAAAAAAGCCATGGAAACTCATAATTAATAGATGTGTTCTTAGTAGAATTATTGATCGTATCAGTTTGAAAATAAGTGTTCTTCATATTAGCAGGAGCAAAAATATATCTTTGTATATATGTCTTGAATTCAACTCCAGAAAGCTTCTCAACTAACAGGGCCAGTAAACAAAAATTTGTGTTTGAATACTCCCATTTCCCTCCTGGCTCGAAATGCAATGGCTCCTTCCACTTTTTTAATGATGGCAGAATATCCTGGTTATAAAATATTTTATTGGGATATTCTTTAATCTGTTCTTCATATAGATTATAATCCGGCAAACCGGAGGTATGAGAGAGCAAGTTTCTTATACTAATATTTGGATAGGGAAAATCAGGGAAATACATTTCTATATGATCATCTAGCTTTAGCTTCCCTTTATCTCTTAATTGCAGTATCGCAGAAGAAGTGAATACCTTGGATATAGACGATAATGTGAACTCTGAATTTTTGCTATGGGGTATTATTTTTTCTATGTTCGCGTAACCAAATGATTTCTCATAAATGATATTCCCCATTTCAGCTATTAGTATATTTCCGTTTATCTGTTTATAAGTGTATAAGGAATTAAATAAACTGTCTAAGCGCTGAAGAGAATTCTGACAAAAAAGATTTGTAGAAATAAGGAATGCATACAAAATAGACGATGAGATGTATTTCATTTTGAATTAGTTGTGGGTCGTAAAAATACAATCCATATTCAGCCCATTTTGTTAATACAGTGTTATTGCTTGGTTAATGATTCTGTTAGGATTAAGTCCTATCTAACTAGACAACATACAGGTAACCATCGAATTAACCCTAACGGTTGGCGTTATGTGTAGTTGCCGTCTGTGTTGCGCTGGAATGGGTTTTTGCCCAATACATGGTAAGGGTAGTAATTGTCTTGTGGCGATAAAGTTGCTAGACGACTCGGCAAAAAACCATGGAAGCATGCGCTGGCTGGCAGGCCCAGTGATGTTGTCTAGGTGGCAGAAGATTGTCCCGGTAGATAAATATTGTTAAGGATCCGAATGCATCCCGTGAGATGTTTGGGGTCATTACTAATCTGTCAAGGCCTTCCGAAGGCAATTACACATACCGCTTGTTAGTGGCTGACTTATTGATTGAAAGCCTCTACAAAAGTCTTGCCTGAATTAATATCTTTAATTAATTTTTCCAATTTATCTTTAGTGTACCAATTTTTAACAACATGTTTTGCGGTCATAATATTAAGCATGATTTTATCATGAGACCCTTCTTCACTAAACTGTTTACCTGATTTAAGTTTTTTAACGTCAGGTAAGTTTTTATAGTTGTTTGATTTTAATTTAAGAGTATCCTCAGAGTAGTAATTTCTGTTGTCATTCTGCATAGCTAGCCCTTCGTCAAACCAGCGTGGAATTTTTAATGCCCAATTATAAAAACCGATTCGTTCATAAAATTCTGCATGGGAAATTTCATGAGCTATTATGTCTAAGTCAACGCCTTCATTACCAATTACAATATATGAACCAAATTTAATGTGTGTCAGCGCTGGAAATTGGTAAGGGCTTCCAAATTTTTTAAAGTCTTCTTCACTTTCACAATAAATAAATTTTGGAGTACATCTTTTTACCCCCCAAAATTTAGCAACTCGATCTGACGCAATCTGGGTCAGAAGTTTTACTGTGTCAACCTTTTTTTGTGCAGTGATAATGTTGAAATACAATCTACCATCTTTTTTAAAGTTGGAAAAATCAATTAATATACTACGGGTCTGTTGTGGGAAAAAAATAAAATGAACAACTGCTGAAATTGGAATAACTATAAGAAAAACTAAAACTGTCCTTCTGATTATTTTTCCGAGTTTTGTCATACTTATGGGGTATTTAAAATTTAATTATTGGTAAATTTTATCATTGTACCATGCATCCCCACAAAATATCCAATATTTGGGCTAGGGAAAGAAGAACTATATATACCATTAAAAACAAGATCAGTTTTTTGTATTAACCAAGTAGTACCTCCATCCTCGGTTTTTAAAATTAATCCATTTAATTTGTTATCATAACTGGTTGCATATCCAACATTATTATTCTGAAAGAAAACTGAAGTTAACTGACGCGATGGTGTCTGAACAGAAGACCATGTTTCGCCACCATTTTCGGTTTTTAGAAATAAACCAAAACCATCTGATGTTGAACCACCACCTACAAATCCTAAATCTTCATTTAAAAAAGTAATAGTTCGAAAAATATTGTCTGACTCATTAACCAGTTTTTCCCATGTGTTACCACCGTCTGTTGTTTTTAAGATATTTCCTTTATGTCCACATACGTAACCTGTATTTATGTCATAAAAATAAATTGATTGCAATGGAGAATTGAGACCGGGATTTAAAATTGTCCAATTGTTTCCACCATCTATTGTTTTAATAACGATACCATTCATAAGGTCATTGCCTGCTGCATATCCGACCAATGAATTAATAAAATATATTGAAGTTAAATCAAAATGTGTACCGGTTGGTAAATGTGTCCAGGAATTGCCACCATCTGAAGTTTTTAGAACTGAGCCATTACCGCCTGACATAAATCCATAATTGTCATTTAGGAAGAAAATAGAATTCAACCCTGTTCCTGAAGGATTACTTATTTTTTGCCAAGTTCCTCCACCGTTGATTGTCTTTAATATTAATCCAGGTGTACTAATTGCAAATCCAGTACTATTATTAATGAAACAAACTGAATATAAATCTTCTGTTATTCCGCTAGACAAAAGAGACCATTGAGGAATTTCAACTTTAGTGCAATCGCTAACAGTAAGAAGAAGAAAAATTGATAAAAAAATCTTTGTAAGGTTTTTCATTAGGAGAGTTATTTTATCATATTACAAGTGTTCATTATAAATGGCACAATAATTATGCCATGATAAGCCTTTTCCCTTAATGTATAGTCAAGGGTAAATTAGTGAGTCAAAATAGAAATTCTGGATTTGTCTCAATGTACATAATTTGTCTTGAGAGAAGGTCACTATCAGATTGTGAAGTTGTTCGGAATAACAAAGATAAATTGCTTAAGTAAGTCATGCTTAGGCGTTTGTTGTCAGGGTTAACAATATCTCGCAAGTTGTTGATAATTAAGCATAACGGCCCGGCGAATTGCGAGCTAAGCCAAACAATAATCAGGTGCCGCCGGAGTCTGTCCGGAGCGAAACGAAGGACCGTGGTGACGTGTTTTTTACCTCTCGTCCCGATAGCTATCGGGAGCTATCGTGACCCTGTAGGTGGACGATAAGTTTTAGGTCACGATAAAACTGTAAAGATATGACACAATTGTCATGCTAATGAATCTGTTTTAATCCTGATAGTAAAAACGAAAGTGTCATGCCAGTACAACTGTCTATACTAAGTTAAGATAATAGTTCGGATATGCTTTCGCCAGGTCTGCAAATTAGCTGTTAGGGCAAATTTTATTTTAGTCTTGATATGTCGGCAATTTCTATTTACATATCTACAAACTGCTGATTTTCATCAAGAAATAAATCCCTGATCAAAATATTTCTTAATTTCACATATGCTTTTAACAAAATTACATATTCCACCTCCTGGAAATAATATAGTTCATCGGTCAGAACTATTTGATACTTTGAATAAAGGACTAAGTCGAAAGTTAATTCTTATCTCTGCTCCTGCTGGATTTGGTAAAACAACAGTAGTGAGTGACTGGATTGATCAAAATAAGATCCCTGCAGCATGGTTTTCGCTCGATAACGGGGATAATGACCCGGTAGATTTTTTAAGCTATATAATTTCAGGAATTCAAAGTATTCATAATGAATTCGGACAAAGCGTTCTCAAACTGTTAAATTCACCCAATAAACCATCTGTCGAATCAATTGCCAGCCTGTTAATCAACGACATACTCAGAGTCAGTCAGAACTTTTTATTGGTACTTGATGATTTTCATCTTATCAAGAGTAACGAGGTATTAAAAATATTGACCTATTTATTAGAGCATATTCCCGGTAATATCCATATTGTAATACTGACCCGTTCAGACCCGGCACTATCTGTTTCAAGGTTAAGAAGTCAACATCAACTGATTGAGTTACGTTCATCAGACCTGAGTTTTTCGGCAAATGATATTTCTTTATTATTCAATAAAAAGCTAAAATTAGGCTTATCTATTGACGATGTCTATTCTCTTGAATCAAAAACAGAAGGCTGGATTGCAGGCCTTCAGCTGACAGCCTTATCAATGCAAGGCCGTGAAGATATTTCCGGATTTATTCAGGAATTAAAAGGAGATAATCGTTACATCATGGATTATCTTATGGAGGAAGTACTGAAGATCCAAACCGATGACATCAAGGAATTTTTGCTGCAAACCTCAATACTGGAGCAAATGTCTGCTCCTTTATGTAACACTGTTCTGAACAGAAATGACAGTCAGGTAACTCTTGAGATGCTTGAAAGAAATAATATGTTTGTTATACCTCTCGATGAGGATAGGAATTGGTACCGGTATCATCATCTCTTTGCGGAATTATTAAAACAGAGACTTCACCTGCGGGATAAAGTAACTGCAAATGAGCTTAATAATAGAGCCTGTGAATGGTTCGAGCACAATAATATGAATGAATTGGCACTGGGGCATTCATTGGAAATAAAAAATTACGAAAAATGTATTCAGTTATTGGGCAGGGTTGCTGAAGATATGTGGCAAAACGGAAAGCATACTATCATTTTGAAATATGGCGATATGTTGCCTGATGAAGTAATTAAAACAAGTGCTGAATTCTGTTTATACTATTCATGGATGTTAATATCATCAGGTCAGGTTCAGAAAGCGGAACCTTTTCTGACGAGCGCTGAACTTAATACAAAGAATATACTTCATGGCAATAATATAACTGAAGGCAATATCAAATATCACAAAAAACTACTTGGCAAAATATCGGTTGCTTTTGCCTATTTGTATTCTCATGAAGAACATTCCGGGAAAATCTTTGATTTTTGCAAAACAGCAATGGAGAACTTATCAGATGATGATCCATTGTGGTATAGCTGGGCATGGTTTTCATACGGCATAGCACATTTTTCAAATGGCAATTTACTCGAAAGCAGTGTATCTTTTAATAATGCTTTTGAATACAGCATAAAAACAGGAAATATTTACCTGATTTCCACTATAGCAATCAGGATGGCAGAAAACGAGCAGCAGCTTGGCCATTACAAATCTGCTTTTAAAAAATGTTCCGATCTCCTGGCTATAATGAAAGACAAAGGTTATTCAGAAATAGCTAAAGTTGAATGGACTTATGCTGCGCTTTATTTAATTATGGGGATCACTGAATTCATGTGGGCAGATCTTGACCTGGCAAACGAAAAAATTAAAATTGCTTATGCCCTGAGCAAAAAAGGGAAAGATATTTATCTCCAAATATTCATATTGATGGTTTATAATGCTTTGCTTCTGGAGCTTGACGTTTTGGAATCAGAAAAGAAATCAATTGAATTAGAAAATTTGATGAAACAAACTGACAGCCATCCATATTTAACAACTATGTATATCGGATGGAAAATCTACCTGTTTATTAGAAAGGGCCGGATTGAACAGGCTAATAATACTGTATCGGAAAATGGGCTAAGTCTTGATAAAGAAATATCTTACTTAAATGAAGGTGCATACGCATCTTATGTTTCTTTGTTGCTTGTGCAATCAAAATTAGATGAGGCTGAAATACTTCTCTCGAGATTATCAGCTCTAGCGAATGAAGGTAAATGGTTTGAAAAATTGATAGGGCTTAAAATTTCCTATTCTATTTTGTTTAAAATGCGGGGAAACCATGAAAAAGCGGTTGCAATTCTGATCGAAGCAATGGAAATGGCAGCTGGCGAAAATTTAATATCTTACTTTTTGATTTACAGACACATGACGAATGATCTGTTGAACGAGGTTTTAAGGGTCCATGCAACTACAAAAACTAAAATCCCAGGGAAGTTTGTCGAAAATCTTAAATTAGCATTAGACAGATTGGATAATCAAAAAAAACACCCTGTTGGTATAGATTTAAGCACCCGTGAAATGGATACTCTGAAACTCATTGCCCAGGATTTATCGAACCAGGAAATTGCCGACAAATTATTTATTTCTTTAAATACCGTTAAAACCCACCTGAAGAATATATACTTAAAACTTGAAGTTGACAATCGGGCAAAGGCGGTTGCTAAGGCTAAAGATCTTAGAATTGTCTGATTATGAATCAGTATCTAATCATTGAATATCTCCTTTCAGTGCCACACTAAAACAAATATTTGCAATTTAAATTCACATTTATCCAGAAAAATCACCCTCAAAATCACCCCCACGGGTGATTTTTTTTTGGAGGGTGTCCCCGACCTTTGTTGAGTATTAAATCAATAAAATATGAAAGGGGAAACGATAATAATAATTCAGGATCATCTTGATGAAAAATGGAAGGATTGGTTTGATGGTATGGAAATCTCTTATGAAGGAGATAATACAATTATCACTGGGAATCTAAAAGACGAAGCGCATATGCATGGCATCCTGAACCAAATCAGAGATTTAAACCTTAAAATCATTTCGATTAATCCTGATGATAAACAGAATGATAATAATTCAATTGCTAATAAATAATAGAAATAATGAAAAAAGTAATCTTAACATCACTATTGATAGTAATGTGTATAACACTTGCTTTCAGTCAAAAAACAAAACAAGACTCCACTTACAGGAAGTTCTATGTGGGAAGTTCAGCATGGATTTTATATAATCTCAACACCAACGAACCCGACCCACCTGATTTTTATCAACTGAACTTTGGCTTTCGAATAAGTCCTAAAAGTGTAATTTCAATAGAAGCAAAAACATGGAAATATGCCTGGCCATTAGGGATACCCTATGGAGATTCTAAAACAGCTCCCGAAGAAAAATATCCCGGATATGCAAGGGAATTTGGTATTGGTATAGTATATCAACGTTTTTTGTGGAAAGGTATCTATGCTTCTATTGATGCAGCGAATATGCTGGTAAAATACATGGATGAAAATAATAAACACATTCAGAATGGCTACCAGTTATTTATTACCTATCGTTTGGGTTACCATATCCAATTCTTTAAAAATCGGTTTTTCTTAGAACCGTCTATATCAATGACCCATTGGCCAATTAGAACTAACGTTCCTGAATCATTTGCCACATTAGAAAACAAATGGGCAAATATTTTCTTCCCGGAGCCCGGACTCCATTTTGGGTTTAAATTTTAAAAAGACCGGACATATTAAAAGGATAAATTCCATATAGATGTAGCATTCCCCAAATGGAACCATCCTATTAAGCTTAATAAATAAGACAATGAATACTTACAAAAGATTAACAAGAATTCCGGAAGAAGTGAAGATTAGTTCAAAGATTAAGATCTTAACTTTCCTAATCATAACACAATTCAGCATCTGTTCAGCCCAGCAAAAAAAGAGTGATTTTGTCATTGGAAATAAAATAAGTTTTGAATCAAAAGTTCTTAACGAGCGAAAAACTATAGTTGTAATTCCTCCTTATAATTACAAAGACAGACCTGATGAAAAATTTCCTGTAGTTTACGTTTTAGATCCGGGAAATAACCTTTTTGCAACATTCGGAATTGTGAATTATTATTCAGATATGTTGAAAATTATGCCCCGAATGATAATTGTGGGCATTGTTTCCAACGATAGAGAAAAGGATTATTTGCCCACACCTTCTAAAGAACAACCAACTGGTGGAGGAGCTGATAAATTCCTTAGTTTTATAAGTACAGAATTAATTACCTTAATTGACTCAACTTATCCGGCAAATTCAGAACGTTGTATTATTGGACATTCTGCAGGAGGATTATTTGCTATTTATGCTTTGGAAAATCAACCTGAATTATTCAACTCATTAATATGCATTGACCCAAGTTTATGGTATGATGATCAATCCTGTGTCAGGAAAATGTCAGAATTTCTCAAAAATAATAAGGACATAAAAAAATCAATCTTTATTTCATTATCAAATGAAAATGGAATGGGCGTTTTCTCTTTTATTGAAGTGCTTGAAAAATATGCACCGAAAGGATTAAAATGGGATTATTTCCATTATAAAAGCGAAACCCATAACTCATTAGGATTTAAAAGTATATGTGCGGGTTTTGAAATGATTTATAAAGATTGGAAGACAAAAGATGATGCAAAATAAACCACGAAACACCAACAAAGGATACCACCATTGAAACTACCGGGTCAGATGGCCTGATACTTGTAAACCCTCCATACAAACTTAAGCCTGCAAAGGGGATGAGTCCGGGCTTCTCTGATTACCTGATATATATAGGATATTATGTTTTTGCTCCTCATGCCCCTGTTGTAAACATGGCCGGAGACCCTACCTTAATAGCAGATGAGACTGACAGGCTTGAATCGGAACAAAGGAATAGTGATGCTCTTCTGGTTAAATACTTCAGGATGCGCAGTATGTCTGCATCAAAAAGAATAATGGATGGCATGTCTGAAAATGCCAGGCTGGTAAACTTCCCATTACTTCTACTGTATGGCGAAAATGACAATATTGTTGATAAATCTGGTTGTGATGAGATTTATTCTGTATGGAAATGTAAGAATAAGAGTTATGTAATAGTCAAAGGAGGCTCACATGGAAAATCCACAATTATTAAAGGAGCAGTAACAATCATAAAATGGATGGAGAGCATATAGTATTAGTAATCCTATGTTGTCAAAAGAATATTTTTATTGAGTGCTAACTAGTATTGTATGATTTTTATTAGTTATGCTAAATGGCAGGTATTGTCCCGTCAGGGGATTGTCATCAGTATGGCAAACTCCTGGTAAACGGACAGGAGATATAAGGTTGGCATGCCCGCCCGACCTATCGGAGTCTTGTCCAAGTGATAAGTTGTTCGGTCGGGCGGGCATGACAAATCGCACGTTGGCTTGCTACCCCATTGACTTTGTCTTGGCAGCAGGACTATCCCGTCCCGATAGCTATCGGGAGCAATCGGGATGGGTGCAACAAAATTTGATAAGTGGGAATGAATTTACTTGCAAAGACTTTAGGGGATGATTGAGAAATAGTCTGGGTTGCAAACCTTGTCCAGCGAAGCCTTTGTCATGTACTAACAAATTTGTCTCGATATTAGGCGTAGCGGGAAGGCAACCGATCCCGCCTTAGCGGGAGAGCTCAGCGAAGCTAATTAATTAAACCGTCCGTGTTAGGTGTTGGAGTAATTTTGAAGTCATGGAAGTGTTTTACTTTTGCACGATCGCAAAATCAATCTATTTTTTAAGGTCTTTAAATAAACCCTCTTTTTCAGTCCTTGTCGTCAGGACAAGTTCCCTGATTTCTGAAGGTAATTGTTCATTCTGCCATTTTCTTTCCATATCTATTGATTTACCAGCAAATTTTACAGCTTTCAAAGCGTAAATCGCAGCTCCTAATGAATGGTCTGCCATATGTGCAGTAGCAACAGCCTGTCCAACGGAACGTGCTACAGGTATTGAAATCGGGTTAGCAGATTCTCTTGCCACAGTATGAGAGCTTACTGAAGCTTTCATCGCGTCTCCTACTTTCGCATTGCCTCTTGCCCAATCTTTAGCAATTATTAGCGCATTTATCAGTCGTTCATCTACTGTTTCAGTGCAGAGCGGTAAAACATGTTCACTGCATTTGCAAGCCCATTTAATTAATTGTCTGTGATGGTCCTTTTTTAGAAGTCCACCACGATGTTCGGCTATAAATCTTCTGTCTCGCATTTAAAAATTGTCTTGATGGACGTTAGGTGTTGGAGCGGATTTAAATCCTGGTAAATGGATGAAAGTTACTTGTTATGCAATATTCTATCTTAAGGAATACCGGTCTGATGTAGTAGCTCTAACACCTATCGGCCCGGAGGTTTAATTAGTTGGCGACAGTCTGGGCTTCGTAAGCCAATTAATTAAACCGTCCGAGTTATAAGCCGTTATTTTAAATAAATGGACGACACCTTCTTGTCATGATTCAGCTGTCTAATTGGTACAAAACCTCAATAAATAAGTCAGATTTGTCTCGTTATGGACTGAATCAATTAGGTTTTAACAACTGCTTTTTTTTACTATCAAAAAATAGTAAAATAGTAAGAACTACCAGAGAAACACTCATAAATATTGGAATAAAAAAAATCTCTGTCATTGACAGTAGAAGGCCAAGAGTCATAGCACCTATAGAAATAATACCAGCAAATACAGCATATAAATTAGTCTTATAAAACCAGGCAAAGAGAAAAAAGTGTCCACCTGTAATTATTGCGTAGACCATGACAAAATAGTCAGGAAACTTAATAAGAGCAAAAACCAGAAAAGTAAAATAAAAAAGCTGTGAAAAGTTAATCCAAAGTCCTAAGGGTTGCAACGGATTGTCTTTATCTGTCCAAGTAGTTTTAAATAGTTTAGAAAACAAAAATGCCAACGGCAACATTAAGGCTCCAACAATAAATGTAAATACTGACTTATCATATGATTTGAAATTCAGAGTCCAAATCCATGCAATTATAATCCAAATAATACCTGCTGATAATGTAAAATCAAGGCCATTTTTTGATTTTACAGATAAGTTTACGCGTAATTCATCTAAAGATTCATTTGTCATTTTATCGTATATTAGAATTTTGAAGATACAGATTTTGCGGATAGATTATTTGATTAAATATTTTTTTCAGGTAACGAAATCGGCTATCTAATTGTTGTAGATGCCGGGGCCAATGGCTTATAACGGCCCGGCGGATTGAGAGCGAAGCCGAACAATAATTAGGTGCCGGAAGCCTGCCCCGCCGCAGGCTGGGTATCAGGGTGGGCATGACAACTGAGCGTCGGCCTGCAGCCCTATTGACATTGTCTCGGAAGCAGGATTAGTCTCGGTGCAGAAAACTTAATAGAAAACTGTGAATTTTCTCTCATAGATTTTAAGTGCTGACTCTGAAGCAGTCCGGGCTGCCGACGGTGTCCCGCGAAGCCTTTGTCATGTTATAACAAATTTTTCTCGTATAAATAGGTGAAGTGGGAAGCCAACCTATCCCGCCTTAGCGGGAGAGCTCGACGAAGTCAACCGAGGAGCACTTTTGTGCGACGAGCTCGACGAAGTCAATAAATTAAACCGTCCGTATCAGCAGTAGGTGTTTGTGTTGCAAGGATTTTTATTTGTCAATTGATTTAATTGAACCATTAGCGAGAAACATCCAGCCCAAAAAATATTCCTCTACATCAAGATTTTCCAAATGTTTTTCTATAATAGTCCAAGGTTTGATTTCAAGCACTGGTGTTGATGGAAAAGAAAGTTTAGTAATTGCAAGACGAATTAAACCATTTAATATCCAACCATATTTTCTATTTGATATTTTCGCACCAAAAAAAACTACTCTGGCATTTTCTTTTAAGTAAGGGAGGATATTTAAAAGTGCTTTTTCAGATGCATAAACATCTGGCGCCGCAAACATTAGAAGACCATCAAATTTACCTGATAGCGTTACTTTCTGAACATCCTCTTCGACGACGGTAACATTTTTCCAGTGGTTTTTTGCTATTCGTTTACGTGTATTTATTATTGTCTCTGGACTTATTTCAACACCAATTAACTCGCCAGTTTGGCCAATACTATTCAGGAGAAATGGGAAACTACCACCTGAACCACAACCAGCATCTATCACGCGATTTCCATTTTCTAAATCAAGTAGTTTTATGGCTTTTTTTCTAACTGGTTTTATGAATGAAAAATCAAAATCCGGAAAAGATCTCGTTAGTCGAACAAGATATTTTATATATGGAGGGTCATTTGTTTTTTGCATTATTTCTTTTATTTATTATTAGTTCAAATATACAAAAACTTACTTTCTACAATCTTCAAGACACTTACTGCTAATGGCCCGGCGGATTGCGAGCGAAGCCGAACAATAATTAGGCACCAGCGCGCCTGCCATGACAGCAGCGTCAGCGTCGGCCTGAAGCAGCATTGACTTTGTCTCGGTAGCAGGATTTTCCCGATAGCTATCGGGATGGGTGCGACAAAATTTTATAAGTTGAATTGAGTTTAATCTCATAGACTATAGGGGCGATTACGAAATAGTCCGGGTTGCAAACCGTGTCCCGCGAAGCCTTTGTCATGTTTTAACGAATTTTTCTCGTATAAATAGGCGAAGCGGGAAGGCACCCGATCCCGCCTTAACGGGAGAGCTCGACGAAGTCAACCGAGGAGCACTTTTGTGCGACGAGCTCGACGAAGTCAATAAATTAAACCGTCCGTGTTAGCATTTGTGTTGATTTAAAATTGTCACTATGAAATGAATTAGTCACGATAATTGAAATTTGTCAAGGTTTTCAGTCCTGGCCAACAGGCAAGATTTGTCTTAGAAGTGTTGTTTTGTTAACAGTATAGGAGGACCAGATATATCACTGGTTACAAATTTGTCAGAAGTGTCGGAACTGGTTGTCATAACCGTTACATAAATGTGATAGATATTAGACTTAATCTTTATTCTTCAGGGATAAAAGCAATAGCATCTACTTCAACTAAGAAATCTGGATGAGCCAACGCTGAGACGAAAAAACCTGTAATCACAGGAGGATTTTTCAGCCCCCCTAAATACTTTTGCGAAGCCTGAAACCCACGATACAAATCTTGTCCTTGTACAATATGTATGGTCAATTTTACAAGATTGTCAAATGTTGCTCCACAAGCTGAAAGTGCTGTTTGTAAATTCTTCATCACCTGTTCTGTCTGTTCGGAAATATCTCCCTTACCAACGATTTCTCTTTGTGAATTTACAGCGTCTTGTCCTCCAATGTAGATTGTCTTTCCGCTTCCTTGTGTCATCGCAATTTGCGAAAATGCAGGATTTTTAGAAAGTCCGTCAGGGTTGACGAACTGTATTAGGTTACTCATTTTATTGTTATTTATTCGTTATAAACTGGAGCGTTGCTGTATTTACATTGACCGCTAACTCGTTTTTAGAATTTGTCCTTAATCAAATTTATATAGTTTTTGAATACTTGTTATAACAGAAATCTTGCCTTTTCGGTTAGCATTTGTGTGATCTGTCAAAGTTACGTAACTGTCACACTATAAGTAAATTGTTCATGCAGGAGCACCTGCCTGCCGGCAGGCAGGAAAGCAAAACTTGTGACAAGCCTATTAATTTTATTGTCTGGGTTATAGCGCGTTAATTATTTTTTATCCATTCAGTTATAGTATCTGCAAGGTCATCAATTACATTGTTAAACCGGTGATCGGATTCAAATCCTTTTATCGAGATATTCACCACATTCAGTTGCTGCAACTTTCGGTAAAGCGGGAGTGTGTTTACTTCCAGAAAGCTTGTTTTGTCCTGCCAACCCACAATAAACAGCAAATTTTTTGTTTTTAGTTTTTCGGCATTCTTTACCAGGTCGTATCTGTCGATATTTTGTAAATATAGCTCCATCTGAGCTTTCAGATCACCTCTGAAAGGGCCTGCCGGCTCGAATGATTTGGCAATGAACTGATTATAACCATTACGATATGCTGAATCAGCGGCTACTTTTTTAAGTGAAACAGAGTGATCGTCATTGGCAATTGAAATGATGTTTCTGATTTTATCGTTATACATCCCGCTTTCAATGGCAATTGTACCTCCAAAACTGTAACCGCAGACCACTATTCTTGAAGTATCAATATTGAAACGAGTTTGATTTCCGCGATCTGCCAAAAAGTTAAAAGTTGCACTGACGTTATCAATACAGTTGTCGAAACCGAAATTGCCTTCGCTCAGATAGGATCCCTGGTAATTGAACACAAGGATATTAAATCCGGCATTATTCAGCTTTTCAGCCAATCCCAGCGGGCTTGACTGATTGCCGGGGAAACCATGCAAAAGAATTATCGTTGGCACCTTATCCGTTTTTTTTGCAGGAAATAATTTCGCATCGAGTTTAACACCGTTGTTTCTTAAATCAATGCTAACCGGGTTTACCTGCGATACCAGTTTCAAAGAACTGCCTGCGAGGATTAGAAGCAGAATAACTTTTAGTGTTTTCATAAGGCATCAATATTTTTTATTATACAAAACCCTGAATGCTCTCATCCAGGCAGCCGGAACGCATGACATGTGAGTCTCATCAGGAAAAACTTGAGTTTCAACTTTTAACCCGGGATAATTTCTTGATACCAGTTGGGCAGTCATCCGGTTAACATTTACGATCATTACCGAATCTTCGGCACCTCCTGCAGTCATGAAAAGCGTTGCATTTAAATCGTTGTGTGTTGCGGCATATTCCTTTTCATACGTATAAAGAACACCTTTATCATATCTGATTGAAGGGCTGCCCGCATAGTAAATGGTGAACAGCTCAGGTCGCTTGAGTAAAACATACAACGAAAACAACCCTCCGTAGGAGTAACCGCCCAGCCCCCTGCCAGTTGAAGAAACACGGTAATTTGATTCCATAAAAGGAAAAACCTCTTTTTCAATACATTCCAAAAATTTTGCTGCGCCTCCGGTCTTAACCTCAAGCTGCCTGCCTGCAAATTTCGAAAAGACATCCTTCCAGTAGGTGTCCGACGACGGAATATTGGTCGGTGTCAGATCTCTGGTCCTCCAGGCTCCCCAGTCGCCCATATCCCTGATCTTATATCCTATCCCCACCACGAAAATTTCAGGTTCGGTAATTACCGGGACTTCGAAAGTGTTTGCCATATCGGCAATCATGGCAAATGCCAGGTTGGCATCGGTAGCGTACCAGCAGGGATAAATCTTCTGGGTATTGGTTTTATAAGTGGCAGGAATTTTAATATAAAGCACCATTTCCTGATCTAGGATTTTTGAATAAAAGGTACGGGTTTCGGTTAACCGAACTGTAACTAAAGGGTATGTATTCAACTCAGTCTGTAATGGCTGATCTTGTGAAAAAACATTCGGGATTGCGGCAACTGCGACTGACAGGAAAAAAACCAGTCGTATGCCACACCTGTTGGCTATAAGGTTTTTCATGGTATATTAATTATTCGGTCTGACTTTTAGCTAAAAGCACAATGCAACAAACGATCGCAATTATTTCCAGCACCTTAAACAAGGCGGACAAAGAAATTAATTCGGGTATTCCGAATTTTATCAGCGAAAGCGTCATCCCAATTAATGGAACGAAGATTGCAAGGTAAAGCGGGTACTTTTTTCGGTTGAACAGGAGAGCTCCAACGATCACGTAAATAACTCCAAATGCAAGAACAGGAATGCTTCCAGGGCTTTCGGGAGCCTGTAAGTAAGCAACAATGTGAAGAACGCCGGAAATCAAAAGCAGTATTCCGGCCAGAAGACGGATTGTTTTCATATTAGCTCAGTTTTAAGTTATAATTTGATTTTTAATGACTTCAACCGGAAAAGGTTTCCCATGTCCGGGATAGGCGAAAGTAACTCCTTTGTTTATCAGTACTTTCCAGTTTTCTTTAATGGCATCGATATCCTGAGCCAGAACTGGCAATCCCGGCTTGAAACGAAATGGCCATCCATTGTGCGCCATGCAGCCCACGATTGCTTCCCCTGAGTTGAGAATTACACTTACGGAGCCCAGGGTATGCCCCGGCGTGTGAATGATTTGCCCGTCAATTCCATATTCTGTAAGCGGAAAAGGTTCATCGTTCAGAAGAATGTCGGGACTGAATTTCGGGAAAGGAACTTTGACGGAGAAAATCAGCGGTTCTACAAGTTTGCCTTTCCAGTTTACGCCTTTCGGTATCATAACTTTGTCATGCTCAACACAGTCTCTTTCAATTTCATGAATGGCAATTTTTGCCATTGTTAAATCCCTGATATCGCGTGCTGAACCGCAATGGTCAAAATGCGAATGTGTAATGACGATAAGTTTGATGCGGGCCGGGTCAATTTTATTCTTTGCCAGTATTTTCTTGAATTGTTGCAATTTCTTTGGCCCACCGGCGTCAATCATTACGATATCTTTGCCAATGATTAAATAACAACTGGTTAAACCCAGGTTAAATGCAATGATTTCTGTCTTCATATAACCTTTAACTGCAAAGTTAAACTGGTACTACTGAAATGTCAAATTTAATATAGCCAGAAATGCGCTATTACGGCCCGGCAATAAAATTAGCAGGTGTTCCCTGACGCCGCAGCTGGCACCTGCCAGCTGGCGGAGTCACAGTGCAGGATTATAATTGCGTGCAGATTAGTGTGTCCGGGTGCAACAACCATTACGAATCTGTCTTGGGTGCAGGAGTATCCCGTCCCGATAGCTATCCGGAGCTATCGGGAGCAAAAAGTGTGACAAACAACTTACCCATATTGTCCGTGTTAGCAGCAGTTTATTTCATACTTGTCAATACCTTTTCCAAAATCAAATTAAATTCAATCGGTTTTTCTATCATTGGATAATGTCCGGTTGCAGAGATAGTTTCCACTTGAAAACTATTTTTACAATGATTATTAAGTCCGATTTCGTTTGTTGGAAAACCGTCACTGTTTATTAAGTATAACTTATAATTAAGCTGTTCCAGTCTTTGTGCATCGGTATATGCAAATTGCATTTGGTTCATAAATGTTCCATAGCCTATAACGGAATCGCAATTTGCAAAATCAGTTTTCACTCTGTCTTTCACTTCTTTTGAAGTTGCTGGGTGAAAAAGCATCATATCTGCATATACAGGTGCAGAATTTTTAAAGTCGACTTGCAGCATTGGAAAAAAGTCTGTCATTTGTTTCATCTGCTCTGGAGTAAATGAAACATCAATAAATTTGAAATTGTCAACACCTACAATGCCTACTATTTTTGGATTCTTGGTTAATGCTGTTTGTAACATAATTTCGCCTGCCATAGAATGTCCAATGATTACAACATTTTTAAGGTTCATTGTGTCAATAAATGCTGTTATATCATTGGCATATTCTTCAATTGTCCAGTTGGTTCTTTCGGCTTTGGATTTGCCAAAGCCCGGCAGGTCAATTGCGAAAACATTGTAAGTTTTAGAAAAAT
>JGI20214J51088_10000268_pt1 | contig 37843 bp, 41 predicted proteins | sample WetSurMetagenome_FD_51088 | JGI IMG/M metagenome (IMG submission 51088) | reverse complement strand
AAAAAAAAGAGGGTGAAATCATTTCATCCTCTTTTTATAAGAATATTTTATGTTGTTTTATTTTACCTCTTCAAAATCAACATCGGTTACTTCATCATTCCCCTGTTGTGATTTTCCGCTTCCGGGCTGATCCGGTCCGGGCTGGGAAGATTGTTGGCCGGCGCCTGCATTCTGATTCTGAGCTGTCTTATACATCTCTTCCGAAGCGGACTGCCAAACAGCATTCAGATCAGCAAGAGCCTTGTCGATCGCAGGAACATCCTGTGCCTTGTGGGCTTCTTTAAGTTTTGCGAGAGCGCTTTCGATGCCGGCTTTTTTATCGGCAGGAACTTTATCACCGAATTCTCTCAGCTGTTTTTCGGTTGAGAAGATCATGCTGTCAGCACTGTTTATCTTGTCAACTTTCTCCCTTGCCTTGAGGTCGGCTTCTGCATTTGCCTTGGCTTCATCGCGCATTCTCCTTATTTCGTCATCGCTCAGACCGGATGATGCTTCAATCCTTATCCTCTGTTCCTTTCCTGTACCTCTGTCTTTTGCAGTGACATGCAGTATCCCGTTAGCATCAATATCGAATGTGACTTCGATCTGGGGAACACCTCTCGGAGCTGGCGGTAAGCCATCAAGATGGAACCGTCCGATAGTTTTGTTTCCCATAGCCATAGGCCTCTCGCCCTGAAGTATATGAATCTCAACAGATGGCTGGCTGTCTGCAGCTGTGGTGAAAACTTCGGTCTTTTTAGTAGGAATTGTGGTATTTGATTCGATGAGTTTGGTCATCACACCACCCATGGTTTCAATGCCAAGGGACAGGGGAGTAACATCCAGAAGCAGAACATCCTTAACCTCACCTGTAAGAACACCTCCCTGAATTGCAGCACCAACTGCCACAACCTCATCGGGGTTGACCCCTTTTGACGGTGTTCTGCCAAAGAATTTCTCAACAAGCTGCTGAATAGCAGGAATTCGTGTAGATCCCCCTACAAGAAGAACTTCATCAATATCTGAAGCCTTTAATCCCGAATCAGCTAATGCCTTTTGGCATGGCTCAATACATGCCTGTATCAGCTTGTCGCAAAGTTTTTCAAACTGTGAACGGGTAAGTGTTTTAACAAGGTGCTTCGGAATACCATCAACCGGCATTATATACGGCAGGTTTATTTCTGTTGTCGAAGAGCTTGACAGCTCAATTTTTGCCTTTTCTGCAGCTTCTTTAAGTCTCTGAAGTGCCATAGGATCTTTCCTCAGGTCAACTCTTTCCTCTTTAAGGAACTCATCGGCAAGCCAATCGATGATCATGTGATCAAAGTCGTCGCCACCAAGATGGGTATCTCCGTTTGTTGATTTAACTTCAAANACACCGTCGCCTAGTTCGAGAATTGAAATATCAAATGTTCCTCCACCAAGGTCGAAAACAGCGATTTTGAGATCCTGCGATTTTTTATCCAGACCATACGCAAGCGAAGCTGCAGTAGGTTCATTTATTATTCTTTTTACATTCAGCCCTGCAATTTCTCCTGCTTCCTTTGTAGCCTGACGCTGTGAGTCGCTAAAATAGGCTGGAACAGTGATAACAGCGTCTGTAACTTCCTGTCCGAGATAATCTTCAGCTGTTTTCTTCATCTTCTGAAGGATCATCGCAGAGATTTCCTGAGGGGAATAAAGTCTGTCCTCTATTTTTACTCTGGGAGTGTTATTATCGCCTTTGACAACAGTAAAAGTCACACGCTTTATTTCGGTGTTCACTTTGTCAAAAGTTTCACCCATAAACCGTTTGATAGAATAAACAGTCTTTCTGGCATTGGTAATGGCCTGACGTTTTGCAGGATCACCTACTTTGCGTTCTCCATTTTCAACGAATGCTACTATTGAAGGTGTTGTTCTCTTTCCTTCACTGTTAGGGATCACTACCGGCTCATTCCCTTCCATTACGGCTACACATGAGTTTGTGGTTCCCAGGTCGATTCCTATTATTTTTCCCATTTTATGATTTTTATGAAATTTCAATTATGTCTCTCTAAACTGCAATGATTATGCCACAGGTATAACATGACCTTTTTATGAAATTATGGCATTACTTGTAATTCACTTGCCGGTTAATGTGACAAAAAGACATGAAGGGGGTTCTCATATGTCAGGACAAAAAGAACATACTGACTCAAATATCTACGATACAAATTAGTAGCTTTGTCATCTGGATTAATCTTAAATAGTTATGTCGGTATATAAATCTGTCCGCAGGGTGACAACTCATGTTCTCAATGAGATGAAACTAAAAGGCGAAAAGATCGCCATGCTTACTGCCTATGATTATTCAATGGCAAGAATACTGGATGAAGCAGAGATTGATGTAATACTGGTGGGTGATTCGGCTTCAAATGTCATGGCAGGGTATGATACTACTCTTCCGATCACTCTCGACAACATGATATACCATGCTGCCTCGGTTGTACGAGCGGTTAAAAGAGCACTCGTGGTTGTTGATCTTCCTTTCGGTACTTACCAGGGTAATTCAAAGGAGGCTCTTGTTTCAGCGATCCGGATTATGAAGGAGACAGGGGCTGCAGCGGTGAAGCTTGAAGGCGGACAGCAGGTAGCAGAATCGATCGAAAGGATTCTTACTGCCGGAATACCTGTCATGGGTCACCTGGGATTAACCCCGCAATCGATACATAAATTCGGGACCTATGTTGTAAGGGCAAGGGAGGAGGAAGAAGCCCGCCGTCTGATGGAAGATGCACGAATCCTCGAAAAGACTGGCTGCTTCGCCATTGTGCTTGAAAAGATCCCGGCCAGACTTGCCGAAGAGGTTTCAACAACATTAAGGGTACCGGTTATCGGTATTGGTGCAGGTGGTAAAACTGATGGACAGGTTCTTGTTCTTCACGATATGCTTGGAATTACACAGGAATTCTCACCACGCTTTTTAAGGAGGTACCATAATCTTTATTCTGAAATAAAAGGCGCTGTCCAGTCATATATAAGCGATGTGAGGTCGCAGGATTTCCCGAACGAAAAGGAACAATACTAATAGGTGACTGATGGTAGAAGTATTATATGAGGATAATCACCTGATAGCGGTATATAAGAAACCATCTGATCTTTCACAGAGTGACAAGACAGGTGATATTTCTCTTGATTCCGAAGTAAAAAAATATATTGCTGACAGGTATAAGAAACCGGGTGAGGTATTCCTTGGTGTTGTTCACAGGCTCGACAGACCGGTTGGAGGGGTGATGCTTTTTGCCCGTACCTCAAAAGCACTGGAACGTCTGAATGAAATTTTCAGGACAAGGGAAGTAAGGAAAATATATCTTGCGGTTGTAAATGAGCGGCCTCCTGCCGATGAAGCTGTTCTGACTCATTTCCTTAAAAAAATTGAATCGCAGAATAAAACCTATGTATATGATAATGAGGTTAAAGGATCAAAAGAAGCATCACTTACATATAAACTGGCCGGCAGATCTGATCGTTTTTTCCTTCTCGAAATTGAACTTCATTCTGGCAGGCACCATCAGATAAGGGCCCAGCTTTCACGCATCGGATGTCCTATTAAAGGTGATCTGAAATACGGTTACCCCAGGTCAAATGACGACGGAAGCATTAGCCTTTTCGCCAGAAGGCTGGAGTTTATACATCCGGTAAAGAAAGAAAAGGTTATAATCACAGCTCATTTTCCCCAGGGAGATGTGTGGAAGCTATTCAAAAATGCTTACGAGTAAAAAGAAAAAGGGTGCACTTTTGATACACCCCCTTTCAATCGTCATGAAAGCATAAACAAAAAACTAATTCTTACTGATTATCTTTTTTCTAACTTTTTTACAGCTAAAGCGGTTTTATAAAATTGCTTGATGTAAAAGTACCCTATGTGAATTAAAACAGAGTTAAGATCAGGTTAATAAGAGTTAAGGAAAAGTTAAATCGTTATAATGAAATTATGTAATAAATTAATTTTGTGATATGAGCAAGAATAAGTTCATCGGTTTGATCTTAATGATGCTCCTGTCGCTGACAGGTATTATCTGGGTACAGATAGTATGGATCAGGAACGCCGTGAATATAAGGAATGATATTTTTAACAGGGCTGTCTTTGCAGGACTTAATGATGCAGCGAGCGCAATTGAGTCGAACCGCAAAATGAGCTTTTTCTTTGANTCGCCTATGTCGATGAATTCACCGGCAGGTGATATAACCTCATATCTGAGGGTAGGTAGTTATTCTTCAAATGATGGAAAGAACTTCTCTTATAGCGTTACAAGTCAGTCAGTTACCGGCACTGTCGATTCGAGCGGGAAAATAAAGCTTAATGATCCAGTAATAATCCGAAAGGATACCACTTTCTCCTCCGGGGCAGGGACTCCGCCAATAGATCTGTCGAAAGGACAAAGTAATTTAAGCTATTCAGGAAATGACAAGTTATCTCAGGCCGGGAAAGGTCCATTGACAGATGACAGGAAAAATTTTATCGACCGTGTAAGAAAAAGGGCAAACGAATTCCAGAATATGAGCGATCAGATGATCGCTGAAGTTTATCAGTGGGAAAAGACGATGACATTGGATAATAATGAGGTGAACTTCGCTCTTTCACGGTCATTGCATTTTTCCGGTATCGAGATTCCTTTCGAGTTTGCCGTGATCAGAGACGGGAAGGTGCAGCAGGGAACATTTAAAAAATCCGGGAAGAATGAATTCCTGAAAAGCAATTACATGGTTCAGTTGTTTCCCGATAATATCCTTAACCAGAACCTTATCCTTTCATTAATCTTTCCTGACCGGGCTAATTATGTTCTGGGTTCAATAGGATGGCTTCTTGGCGGATCACTGCTTTTTTCTTTCATTATCCTTGCAACATTTGCCCTTAGCTTGTTTTTTATTATAAGGCAGAAGAAGATTTCGGAAATGAAGTCCGACTTCCTTAATAATATGACACACGAGTTCAAGACACCTATTGCAACAATATCCCTCGCTGCAGATACTATTACTAATCCAAAGGTCATTAATGATGAAACAAGTATCAGGCATTTCGTGGGGATGATCAAAAAGGAGAACAGCAGGATGAACAAAAAGGTAGAGACGATTCTTCAGATTGCGTCTCTCGACAAGAAGGAAATAGATTTCAAATTTGAAAATGTNTCACTGCATTCAATCATTGAGAGAGCTGTTGAAACAATTGAGATACAGGTTCATCAAAAGAATGGTAAGATATCTCTGAATCTTTTAGCTGCCAAACCTGTAATTTATGGTGACTACGAGCATCTTACAAATCTTGTTAACAACCTTTTGGATAATGCGATAAAATATTCTCCTGAGACACCTGACATAAGTGTGGAGACAAAGAACAATGAAAGAGGTATAATCCTGTCTGTTGCGGACAAAGGTATAGGCATGTCAAAAAGTGTGCAGAGCAAGATATTTGAAAGGTTCTACCGGCAGAGCAGCGGGAATGTCCATGATGTGAAGGGTTTTGGACTAGGACTTAATTACGTGAGAGCAATAATCGATGCTCACAAAGGAAATGTTACTGTCACAAGCGAACCGGGAAAAGGAAGCAGATTCGATATTTTCCTGCCTTTTAACTGGGAAAACTGAAATTAATATGAAATCCCCAAAAATTTTTCTTGTTGAAGATGATCTGAGCTTTGGCTCAGTTCTTAAGTCATATCTTGAACTGAGCGACTATCAGGTCGACTGGGTTGATGATGGAAAGTATGCGGTTGAGCATTTCAGGAAGGGTGCATTTGACGTATGTATACTTGATGTTATGCTTCCTCATGTTGATGGATTCACAATTGCCGGAGAAATAAGAAAGATAAACAATCTGGTCCCGATTATTTTCCTCACGGCAAAGAAGCTTAAGGATGATGTTCTGAAAGGGTATGGAGCAGGCGGTGATGATTATGTCACCAAACCGTTTGATACTGAAATTCTTCTGGCTAAAATTAGGGCTATACTTTCCAGGCGAGATTTTCAGACAGGAACACGGGATATTTTTGAAATCGGAAAATTCGTTTTTAATGCCAGACTTAGAACCCTTACATATGGGGATGATGAAAAGAAACTTTCACCTAAGGAGGCTCAGTTGCTTGAACTTCTGGCAAATAATCCTAATGAATTGATAAGCAGAGAGATGGCATTAAAGAAGATATGGGGATCGGATGATTATTTTACTGCCAGGAGCATGGACGTTTATGTAACCAAGCTTAGAAAGTTCTTATCTGAGGATCCAGGACTGAATATTAAAAATATTCATGGTGCAGGATTCCAGCTCATAATCAGGGATGATTTATCCTGAGGCTATCCCTGCCGAACTGCAATGGCAAAAGCGAACCGACACCATCAATTACCAGGATCTTATTTTTACCCGACAGGATAATTTTTATCTGTCTTCCGGTCCTTTCCTCTTCTTCAGCGATTACCTGCCGGCAATTTCCGCAGGGCGATACGAATTCCGCAGGCAATCCTCCTTCTGTAATTGCTGCAATCGCCAATGCTACAGGTTTATCATCCGGGTAGTTAGAAACAGATCCTGCAATCACTGTCCTTTCAGCACATATACCTGACGGGAAGGCAGCATTCTCAACATTCGATCCATGGACAATTCTTCCTGATTCAAGTCTCATTGCGGCACCTACCATGAATTTAGAGTAAGGAGCATACGCCAGTCCGGCTGCCGCTCTGGCAGAAATTATAAGTTCCTGATCGTCAGCATTCAGCTCCTCAAGACTTTCATATTCCTTGTAAGAAAATGAGATATTTATAATTCTAGACATAACTCTCTTATCCAGTTTATGTTACAAAGTTAGCAAAAGAATTGAGTTTGGAGTGCCTAGAGTGCCTAGAGTACTTAAACTTATCCTTAATCATTACAACTCTAAGTACTTCAAACTCTNGTCACTTTAGATCACTTTAGGCACTTAACTATTTTTTCCTACTTTTACCTGAAATATTGTGAAAGTGAGAATTATAAAATATCTTCTATTAATTATTTTAGTATTAGCCGGACTCAATTCCTGCAGGGTTTCAAGATCGGTGGTGACACCGGTCAATATAACCGGTTCTGCAGCTAATTATATTAGCACTTACAGTGATCTGGCAGTGAGTGAGATGAGAAGAACAGGCGTACCGGCAAGCATTACTCTTGCCCAGGGTATGCTTGAATCGGATTTCGGCCGGAGTTCGCTTGCAAGACTAGGAAATAATCATTTCGGGATAAAATGCCACAATGATTGGAATGGCCAGACTATAAGACAGCATGATGACAGCCGGAATGAATGTTTCAGAAAGTACAGAAGGCCTGAAGATTCTTTTTATGATCATTCCGATTTCCTGCGGTCGGGTTCCAGGTACCGGTTTCTTTTTGACCTCGATCCTCTCGATTACAAAGCATGGGCCCGCGGCTTAAAAAAAGCAGGATACGCCACTAACCCTGAATATGCAAACATGCTGATCAGAAAGATTGAGGAAAATAAGCTTGACAGNTACGACAGGGGTTACACATCATCAATTAATAATGCTCAGGATAAAACTCCGGTAAAAGAGGAGACCGTACCATCAAAAACTTCTCAGCAAGAAACTATAACTTTTGGAGATGTTTTGGCCAGGGCCCCGCGAATACTTGAAAATAACAGGGTCCAGTATATTATTGTTAAGGATGGTGATACAAAGGAGAAACTCGAGAACGAATTTCAGCTTCTTAAATGGGAACTGGCAAGGTACAATGATCTGAACGATAATTTTATCCCTGTTCCGGGTCAGATATTATATCTCGAACCAAAACGGGAGAAGTCAGATGCCGGTCTTGAATTTCACACGACGGCTAAAGGTGAGACCATGCATTTTATCTCCCAGAAGTACGGAATTAAGTTGAAAAGTCTTCTTGAAATGAACAGAATGGCTGATGGGGATATACCTGTTCCTGGCCAGAAAATATGGATGCAATCGCAAAAACCGGCTAATTGACAGGAGCGGAGAACTCTTCTATTTTAAACCCACGCAGAAAATCTTCAGTACCAAGCCTCTTTTTACCCTCGGCCTGGAGGCTGAGTATTTTTAAAAATCCCCCGTTACAGGCTATTTTTATAAAACTTTTACAATCTGAGACAATCTGTCCCGGATGAAGGAGGTGAGGTGCTGTTTCAGGCTGGCTTTCAAATATCTTACAGGTAATGGTTCTTTTCTCGTTTTTAAAAACAGTCCTTGCACAGGGGTACGGTGAAAGACCCCTGACCAGGTTATGAAGCTTTTGTGGNTCTCTGTCCCACACTATATTACAGAAATCAGGAAAAATCTTGGGGGCAGGTTTAAGGATCTCCCCTGGCATCATAAAATTTGATTGATTCTGAGGCTTGATGAAATTCCCTGCAAGTCCCTCAAGAGTCTTAATAACTAGCCTGGCTCCATGTTTCATAAGTTTGTCATGCAAATCACCTGCATCTTCAAAAGGAAATACAGGAACTTCATGCCTAAGTAGTATGTTACCTGTATCTATTTTGTCGTCTATCAGAAATGTTGTAACACCGGTAATTGACTCACCGTTTATTATAACATGGTTGATCGGAGCTGCTCCCCTGTACTGAGGCAGGAGCGATGCGTGAAGGTTTATGGTTCCTCTGGAAGGTATCTCCCAGACTTCACGGGGAAGCATCCTGAAAGCGACTACAACAAAAACATCAGCATTCAGACGCTTCAGGCGTTCAACAAAAACAGGATTTTTTAAATTTTCTGGTTGAAGAAGAGGGAGGTAGTTTGATTCAGCAAAAAGTTTCACTGCAGATTTTGTCACACTTCTTCCTCTTCCGGCAGGTTTGTCAGGTGAAGTAACCACCGAGACAATGTTATACCCGTTCATAAGAAGTGAACCAAGAGGGGCAACGGCAAATTCCGGTGTCCCCATGAACACTACCCTTAGATTTTTCATAAATGGGATCAGACCTTTTGCCAAACAAATTTATAAAAAAAATCAATCTTTTACAATGTGTTTGTAGCAGGTAAGATTGTGCCCCATTTTGTTTGCCTTGGTTTTTAGATAGAATTCGTTATACGGATTGGAAGGTATCTCAAGAGGTACAGCCTCAACAATCTTAATGCCATAACCCTCAAGCCCGGCCCTTTTAACAGGATTATTCGAGATCAGCCTGATTTTGCCAAGCCCGAGCTCCCTCATTATGCTTGCACCGACTCCATAATCCCTTTCATCCTCGCCAAATCCGAGTTTGATATTTGCCTGAACCGTGTCCATTCCCTGATCCTGGAGCTTATAGGCTTTAATCTTATTGAACAGGCCGATTCCCCTTCCTTCCTGGCTGAGATAAATTACAACCCCTTTTCCTGCAGCTTCAACCATTTCCATGGCTTTATGCAGCTGAGAGCCGCAATCACATCTTAATGAACCGAATATATCACCTGTAAAGCATGATGAATGAAGTCTGACAAGAACTGGTTCATCCCTGGTCCATTTACCCTTGACGAGTGCAGCATGCTCCAGTCCATTGCTTGTCTGCCTGAAGGGGATAAACTCAAATTCACCATGCTCGGTAGGCAGTTTCACCAGTTCTCCCTTTTCAATAATTGTATCTCTTTCAAGAGTGTATGTGATCAGATCCCTGATTGCGATTATCTTGATATTGAATTTCTGACGCAGTTTTTCGAGATCCGGTAGCCTTGCCATTGATCCGTCATCATTCATAATTTCGACGAGTGCTCCTCCTGCCTTTANTCCTGCCAGGCGTGTCAGGTCAACAACAGCCTCCGTGTGCCCGGCCCTTCTCANGACACCTTTCTGCTTTGCCTTAAGGGGAAAAATATGCCCCGGACGGCCAAGATCGGAAGGTCGTGTAGCCGGATTTACAAGCGCATTGATTGTAAGTGCCCTGTCTCTGGCTGAAACGCCGGTTGTCGTTTCAGGACCAAGGAGATCGACAGAAACAGTGAATTGGGTTTCATGAAGTGAGGTATTTGTTCCAACCATCATATCAAGTTCAAGTTCTTCGCACCTCTCCTCAGGCAGAGCGACACAAATAAGTCCGCGGCCATGTTTAGCCATGAAATTTACGGTTTCCGGCTTAATGAGCTCAGCTGAACAGATGAAATCCCCTTCATTTTCCCTGTCCTCATCATCTACGACCATCAGGAGCTTTCCGTTTCTTATATCATCGATGGCCTCTTCAATCGTATTTAGCTTAATTTTCATGTTTATCAATATTATTGCCTTTCATTGGCAGTATTGCGCCGTATTCCGAGTATAAAAATCCGGTACAGGTAGTCTTTTATTTTTTTATAGAAAGCTATGTAAGTGTCAACATTCATAATTACTGAATCAGTTGAAGCTTTATATGTAAGAAACAAACCAACCGGTAAAAGGATGTATGTTGATGCCCACATTCCTGATATCGTGCTGACAAGATTTTCCTCAACCAGTTTCTCTCCTGAAAGTGATATGACGTACCAGATCACAAAAAACAGAATAGAAATGACAGCGGGTGTTCCTAAGCCTCCTTTCCTTATTATAGCTCCGAGAGGTGCCCCGATAAGGAAGAATACAAGGCAGGCTACCGATAGTGTGAATTTCTTGTTCCAGTTGACCTCATAGCGTTTTATGAATCTGACATCATTATGAAGGATTTCATTCTGCGTGGTCAGATAGTTACTTGCGCTTTTAACATTTGAGACAGCCAGTGAAATAGCTGTCTTTTTCTGAACGGCAATCAACGAATCATAGAGGGCTTTGGTGTCGAAGACCAGCCTGGGTGATGATTCTTCACCCTGCCTTTCATAATTGTTCTCGTTGAAATTTCTACCGGTGTACAAAAGCGATGTTGAGTATTCCCTGAAGTTGTCATCAACACGATTCTTATATCTTTTATTCATCGAATCAATTTCATGGGTGAGCTGGGCTATATTCTTCATCGCCGAGTTGGTCTTGAAGAGATCTATCTCGGTNCGTTCCAGATCGAATCCTGAAAGTGATACCACCAGGGTCTGCTCTTTAAATACATCTTTTCTGAAAGGGTATTTTTTTTCTGACCGGCCAGGATCCTGCTCAGGCATTTCAGCGTAAGAATAGCCATTGTACAGCACCATTGACATGGCTGTTTCATCGGGGCTTACTCTCATATAACCAGAGTCGGCATAAATCACATCGCTGTTTCCCTTGCTTTTGCGATGATCATATATGAATACTTTATCGAGCCGGTTTGTGGCAGGATCTTTTGAAGTTACTTTTATACTGAATCCGTCAATATCATTGTTGAAAGTTCCGGCCTGGAGATTTATGTCAGGGCGTTTCCGTCGAATATCCTGAAGAAGGGTCCTTGCCTGCCTGTTGGAGTAGGGTAGAACATTGTTGGAAAAGAAAAAGGAAACCACACAGATCGCGGAGATTAATATGACAAGAGGTCTCATGATTCTTCCCAATGGTATACCTGATGATTTGAGTGCCGTAAGTTCACTGTATTCACCCATATTGCCGAATGTCATCAGTGAAGCAAGAAGAATGGCAAGAGGAAGAGCCATCGGGACAAATGTAAGCGAGAACTGGAAAATGAGTTCTGCTACTATCCCTATCTCCAGACCCTTACCGGCAAGTTCATCGACATACATCCATAGGAATTGAAGGATGAGGATGATAAGAACGATGAAGAATGTCAGAATAAGCGGTCCTATAAAGGATCTTAAGACAAATAAATCGAGTTTCTTCAATACCCTTGATTTTTCAACCCGCAAAGGTACGGTTTTTTGGTTATTTATTCTAAAAGTCCAGAATTGTATTTTGCAGAATCGCCGACCTTGTTTTATTATTATAAATTATTAGTTAATAGCCTGGATTCAGACCTTCAGCGAGCCGCGGAACCCTCTCGCACCATAGTAAGATTCTGCACCATTGTGATATACGAAGACATGGTCATAACGGCGATCGCAAAAGAGTGCACCGCCGAGATTTCTGATCACGGTGGGTGTTTTCACCCAGCTCGAAGTTTTTCTATCGAAACTTCCAAGTCTCTGCAATTCTCGGTATTGCTCTTCTGTCAATAGTTCAATGCCCATGTTATCTGCCATATCCATGGCGTTATCTTCCGGCTTATGTTCTTTCCTTGATTCAAGGCCCTGGCGGTCGTAACAAATGCTTCTTCGGCCTTCAGGACTTTCTGCTGAACAATCGTAAAAAACATAATCGCCAGTCTTAACATCAATACCAACTACATCCGGTTCTCCACCAGTTCTTTCCATCTCATTGAGTGACCAGAGTTTTTCTCCCGCAGACGGCTTNTCCAGTTTGGCTTGTATACTGATCCATTCGATACCTTTGTGACGGTTCATGTTTTTCTCAAAACGGGCTTTCAATACTTTCAGCAGTGCTTCGCGCTGTGAAGGTGACAATGTCTTTTTTGCTTCAATGTCTGACATGGTTTTACAAGTTAAGAAAACATGATTCATGTTTATAGTTAATATAATAACAGATTATCAAAGGTATTGTTGATGCTCATTTGTTCTTAATTACCTTGTTATTCTCAAATTCTTCCTGGTATTCAATTTTATCATCTTTACCGTAACGGATCATTGATCCATTTTTTTTACTATTCCTGAAGTTTGCAATCTGCCATAATTGTCCGGTTTCCCTGTAAAAGGTCCATTCCCCTTCCATTAAGTTATTAATAAATGGTCCCTGAGCTTTAATTTTACCATTTTTGTAGAAAAAGGTAAGCTTTTCACCGGTCATCGAATAAACTGGTTGTCCGTTTGTATAAAGTTTCTTTTCAAGCATATTGCTGATTTTATTGTATTTACGTACGTAATAGAAAATGTACGCAGTGATCTCCTTGGTTCAGGCAGACCCAAGTTCGGTCTGATTACTTTTAATCAAACATCATTTATCGCGTTTTTGATAAAGTAACTAAGCTTGTATTTGTCAAGCGCCCCATTTGTTCTGACACCACTGCAAACATCAATAGCATATGGTTGTACTTCTTCGATTGCCTGTCTGATGTTTTCAGGTTTCAGCCCTCCTGCCAGGATAACCGGGCATTTTGCATTTTCACGAATCTGTCTGCTTAATTTCCAGTTATGAATCCTGCCGGTACCTCCCAATTCCTTTATTTTCAAGTTAGGGTTTCCGCTATCGAGCAATAACGCGTCAACTCTTCCTGAAAGTCTTATTGCCAGTTCGACCGATTCTGAACTGATAACATGAATTACCTGAACCAGCTTGACTGAGGGCAAAGTTTCCCTGATTTGAGAGTAGGTTCCCTCTGACAGTAAATCGACAATTTGAATTGTATTTGTATTGGTTCTACCGTGATGTTTAATTATCTTCTCTGCTGAAGTTTCGCTTGTCAGGAGGAAAGTCCCGACCAATGGTGGAACAGCTTGAGCAATTTGTCTGATTAATTCATCAGGGATTGGCCCCGGTCCGCTGGGCATTTTTGCGACAAGGCCGATAGCATCAGCGCCAGCCGCGATTGCTGTTTTTGCTTCGTCAATGCTGCTGATACAACAGATTTTAATACGTATTCTCATAAGTAAGTCTATTTAGGATCAGTAACTTGCGATTAGGACAGACTTAATATTCTTTTCTTTTGACCTTGTAATAGTTCTTTATCATCTTTCCGAACACTTTGTCTTTTTTACGTTTTTCGGCAACAGTGGTTTGAAATCTTTCCTGTTCTTTTTGAATTTTCTGATAATTGTCATACGAATGTTTGTCGACAGCGCCATTGTTCAGAGCCTCAATAACCGCACACCCGGCTTCATTAATATGCTTACAGTCAGGAAATTTGCACATAAGCGAGATGTTTAAGATATCCTGAAAAGTTGTTTTAATTCCCTCAATGTTATCGGTCATTCCCAGTTCTTTCATTCCCGGGGTATCGATTATAATTCCCCCGTTTTCCAGAACAAATAATTCACGGTGGTCAGTAATGTGCCTTCCTTTATTTGTGCTATGACTTATATGTCCGGTTTTTAAAATATTCTTCTTTAACAAGTTATTTATCAGGGTTGATTTACCAACACCTGATGATCCTACTACACAATATGTTTTACCGGTCTGTATAAAATTCAATATCTGGTCAAGTCCTTCAAGAGTCATGTTACTAAGAAGGATAAACTTTACTTTCCTGTCTCTTTTTTTTAGGTTGATTATTGCGTCCTGAATTTCTTTTTCAGTGGACAAATCAATCTTGCTAATGACCAGAACTGGTTCAATGTTAGCGGAATAACAGATCGTCAGATACCGTTCAAGTCTGTTAATACTGAAATTGTTATTTATTGACTGAATAATAAAAGCCACATCAATATTGGTCGATATTATTTGTATTTCTCCAGATTTGCCAATAGCTTGTCTTTCAAGGATTGATTTTCGCGGAAGAATTTTGTGAATGATTGCCTGATCTGCGTCATAGGTAGTAATTGCTACCCAGTCTCCTACTGCAGGGTAATCAGCTCTTGAGTTTGCCGAGAATCTCAGGTTACCTGTAATTTCAGCTTCAAATTCATTATTCCCGTCAGAGACAACATATCTTTCCCGATGTTCCTGAGTCACTCTGGCAATTGAAAAGTTTGAAGGTACCGTGTCTTTAACAAAGTCAGACAGATCTTCAGTAAAGCCAATGTCGTAGAGATTCATTTTAGACACTATTTGATTACCCGGAAATTTTTATTTTTATCATATAAATATATCTGATTTTTTGCAATTGGACGACTAACCCTTTTTGCCAGCCAGCANTTGGACTATAGTGCAAATCCTGCCGGGGGTGAATGCAAAAATCATTAAAGTCAGCCCCCGCAACCAGGATCTTTATAATTATTGCGATGTAGTCAGCACATAGATTTTTCGCGAGAGATATTCGAGCCGTTTTGGTTTTGAGTTAATTTTCCTCCGAAACATATGAAACCTTAAGGAAATTTGGATCTAATGATTGAATGTCTAGTTTGTATTTGGTGTTTCCTCCCCAGTATCCGACGCTTATCTGTATCAGTGTGTCATTTATAATATTCCATGTACCTGGATATTCTGCATAGGAAATTGGAGGAGTTCCGCACCACCCTGAGTTCTTTTTTTCTGTCATGGTTCCATCACTGTTAAATTTATAACAATGATTCTCAGTAAACTCATTACTGCGGATAAAGACATTGTCATTTTCGTTATAATCGGAATAATTCCAGGTGCCTATAAGTAGATTGCCAGGATCGATTTGAATGTTATCTTTAGAACATCCAATTGAGATAAATAGCAGGGTACAAATAATTATCAAATTTTTCATAAGGTAGTTTCCGGACAGGGCACAAATATTATACCAATCGTTTAAAGTAAAGCATTCTCACTATCACTTGGCTTGTTCAAAATTCATCTTTTTTCGAAAGATTTTTATTTTAAATTCTCCTTCTGATATTGGCAATAAGCTTCCGGTTGAAGATTCAAGCATACCATTAAATGTACCTGTAAGAATATCATCTGTTTTGTCAGTAATAATAAAAACACATTTCTGAAGATAATATGCCAGTGAATAGTACGAAGGATCGCCCCAATTCCCACGATATAACGGGTAGAAACATATTTGGGGATACTTTCCGTACACCTCAGGCAATGGCTGATTAACAGGCAAAGAATCCAATGAATATCCTGTAAGAAAAATTGCAATTACAAAAATTGAATCAGATCTGAGAATATTAATATTATTAACCGGAGTATTCTTAAATTCTCCATATGTGAAAATATTTGATAAACTGTCAACTGGTTGAACTTTTTCTATCTGCTGATCAAATGTTCTGTAATAATCACCAAAGTAGGCCCTTATACTTCCCAAAGGTACCGGCGTATTGGGTTTTACATCTTTTTGATGCCGGGGAAGGGGAGGGCTGGAGTATTCAATTGTAACTTTATCACATGCTGTAATAATAAAGAATAGCGAAATGAACAGATATTTATGCACGGCTGGCTATTTATTTATCTGACACAAATATTATACCAGAACAAGGTTCCAAATGAGATTAAAAATAATTCCTGTTTTACTTTAGTGTGACCGGAGCGAAACTTTAAGTCAATCAATCGGATAAAATTATAATTACTGATTAATCAGTCATTGATATAGCATATGCTTTCAATCTCATTTTCTGATAATGCCCGGTCAAAAACGGCTAACCCTCCTATAAGTCCTTTAAAGAAATTGCCCATTCCGGACTTAAGCAGAACAGCTCCAACAGTAAAATCAGATCCATTGTTACCGATACCATCAGGAAAAAAATAAGGATTCTTAGTTTTAAACAGACCTTGAGGATAACCTTCAAATCCGGCAGTATTACTGATCAGTTCAGGATCACGGGCTTCAAATACTCCATTTAAATAGGATTTTATGTATTTTCCATCATATGTAAATGCAGCTGTGCACCATTCATTCTTTGGGACTTTTTGTCTACTTGCCGAGTAGTCGATTGAATATGGAAAGGGCGGTGTAGGTTTTCCGGTCCTGGAGATGTGTCCACATACCTGATCCTTTCCATTGTAATGTGGCAGCGAGATAAACAGACCATATTGCCTTTTCCCTCCATCCTGGTATTCATTCCACATTCCACCCACAAAACCGGTTTGCTCTCCGGTCCATTTTATCCAGGCAATTACAGTAACTTCACTCTTGTCTCCAGAAATGTTAAGTGGTCCGGTTTGTGAATGGGGGAGGGTCAGGTAGTTGGTACCATCAAGTAAAATCGAATATCCTGAAATAGGACCTTCATTAGCTCTTTTTATCCTGCCATCCGACTCTATTAATGATAATTCGTCATGACCTAAAGCTACTCTTTTTTTCCCGGCCTTTTCATTGAACTTCCAAAGAGAGACAAATCCATCCATAGATTGTATCTTTTTGATAAGAACCCCGTTCTGTTTTCTCAGGTTTTTCTGTCCATCTAATCCTTGAAAATGAGGGCAAAAAGACATCAGTATCAGGAATATTAAAATTAGACCGGCTCTAAACATATTGCGAACTGGTTGTTAACAAAAGAACATATTTTGCCATGGTTAAAAAAAATTGTCCCTGAACCTGGAATTATCTTTCGAAGGTAAACAGACTTGGTTTTTAAGGATTAACTTACTATATAAAAATGACTGGATATTTAATATTTATAATTAAGATATGAAGAATCTTGTTTTAATATCCCTTTTTGAAGAAGAACCTGATCTTTTGGCAATGGCCAATAATCATCATCTTTATGATTATAAACAACCCCCTTCATAAAAGCCCTGAACTTTGTATCTCTCTGAATATAATCATTTAGGACCTCTTCATCGATTCCCCAACGCCGCAGATCAAAGAAACGATGTCCCTCAGTTGCAAATTCAAGCCTGGTTTCCATTCTGACAGCTTTTCTTGCTTCGGTTATGGAAGAGAAAGCTGGATGTCCTTGAGGATATGGTTCCACCTTATAATTAGCAGCAGGCTTTGACCAGTCAACCACCGGATTAGTTCCAGGGTTAACATAACTGGTGCANAGTCCCATAACCGGACTGCTGTTTTTTGCNCTGTTCCTGATCTGATTGACAAGATTCCTTGCGAGTTCAAGATCGCCATCTTCAACTGCGACTTCTGCTCTCCATAACAGAACATTTGCAAGACGGTACATCCTGTAATTTTTGCCATTGGAAAAACCTGTGCCAAACAGGTTCAGGCTTTGTTCACTTTTAAAGTGCATGTACTTCTTTGTCATATAAGGACCACCGTTATTCTGTTCACGGATCCAGTCATCCCCGGGATGAATTCCCCATCCGAGGAAATCGACTCCCCTGCGTGCTATTGTCCAGTCGACACGAAGATCGAGGAGGTGACCGGTAGGGACAAATGTTTTGTTGCTGCCCAAGCCCATATCATTTGCCAGTGATTCACGTTCTGCAATATCCAGAACAGGTAAGCCATCAGCTGTTACCTGGAATGCTTCAAAAAGGCNTTGTGATGGCTGAAAGAATCCCCATCCACCACAGCTTGCTGGACCTTTCTGATGAAAAACAACACCTGAAATTAATACAGAAGAACGAGTTGTTGAAGTAGTAGATGCCTGTATCTCAAAAATAGACTCACTGTTATTTTCGTGCGTCATGTCGTAGTTATCATAGAAATTGCCAGCCAGGGAAAAACCACCATTATTTATTATATCGTCGAGCAGAGCTTTTGCCTCATTGAATTCTTTCTGATACATATGTGCGTGAGCTTTTACGGCTTCAGCTGCATATTTGTGTATACGGCCAACCTCCCCGAGAGGATGAGTGGGAGGAAGATTATCTATGGCAAACTGAAGGTCATCTTCAATCTGGTTCCACCCAGGATCAGAGTTTGGAACATATTCCGGCAGCACTGGTGCAAGTTCAGCTTTTGTCCTGATATATGGAATCTTTTCAAAAACCTTATTTGCCTGAAAATGAAACCAGGCTCTCAGGAATTTTGCTTCTGCCTCGATCTGAGTTGCTCTGGGTTCGGGAATTGGCCTGTCTCCGTTCTGGTTTCCAGCCAGACATTCNAGTGTGGAATTTGCACGGGCAACCCCTTCATAACAGTCTCTCCAGCGTGCCCTGATATATGGNTCAGTCACTCCGGTCTCATATCTCTCAATGAGTTGAAANGTAGACTCGTCTCCTGCTGAAGTTCCTTTATAACAATCATCTGATGTGATGCTCCCATAGGTCCAATCGGTACCCATTGCACCTCCGAACATGTCACTGCCTTTAATAAATGAATATGTTCCGGTAAGAACTGCTTCCACACCTTGCGGAGATGTGATAACAGAACCCGCTGCAGCACCAGGTGGTTCTCTTATCAGAAAGTCTTCGGTGCATGAGCAGATTGTTATAATCATCATCATCACAAAGGAACATGATACAGGCCGCAACATCTTCTTTATATTCTTATTTTATAATCAATTATGATGATAAGTTTCTAAAATTTGATTAAACTCAAATTTACAAAGAATTTTGAAGATTGGTTGTTGCTGAACCTTTGCCTTTTATGATGGCATTAGGGCTATCTGTCTTGNAAGTGTAACTGAAATGTTTTGACTTTAGNCAGCCNAATGTTAATTCTATTGTCTTAATATTCTCCCTTAATTACAAAAAAAGAACCGCGAATTATTCCTGCAAGTTTTGATTTTTGTTTTGCAAACTTAAATCTCTTTTCAAGCTCTTCTGGTACCTCCATACCTTCTGAAAGCTTAAAACCCACTGCTCTTTTTTTAGGATCATTCAGTGTATACATTATGTTGACCGAAAGTCCGCTTTCATAGAAAACGTATGTCCATTTTATACCATCGACTACGAATTCTGATGTTTCAAGGGGCTTTGATGAGATTTTAATATCACGCTCAGTCAGAAGAATATTTTTTACATAGTCAAGTATGTCCTTGCTATTTTCAGCAGGGCTAACAGTAAAATTATGATTGTATTTATTCTTAAAATACCTTGATTCGTTAGCCCTTAAACCTGCAAGTGGTTTCGATACAGGTGATGATTCAAAGCCCGTCAGGGAGNCATTTTGAAAATCAACAATTTTTGACATGATAAACCTCCTNCTTATTAAATGTCAATGTGTAAGCTTTTGTTTATGACTGTTTTATAAAAAGCTGATTTCATTTTATATATTTCAAAATCACTCCTCCTGTTAAAATTTGATAGGCCGACACCAGAGTCAGATTTTTNGGAGAAATACCCTTACTGAAAAGGGGTCTTCCACTACCTAAGATAACTGGTGCAATTCCAATTCGGTATTCGTCAAAAAGGTTGTCCCTTATAAAAGTCTCCGAAAGATTTGCACTACCGAAAACATACAAATCTTTACCATCTTTCTTTTGAAGTTTCCTTATTTCCTCAGTGGCATTTTCATTTATCAGAGTCGTGTTGTTCCAACCGGCTGATTTTAAGGTTCTAGAGAATACAATTTTGGGGATACTGTTCATAAGGTCGGCGATCTCTCCTTCTTCCTTGGTCCAATATGCAGCCATGCCTTCATAGGTTACACGTCCAAAAACAAGATAGTCAGCTGAATGTAATTGCTCAACGCTTAGTTTTTCAAGTTCTTGTCCCCAAACAATATTATGAAAAGTCAGATCCCAGTCTTGATTTCCTTCAAAGTAACCATCAAGCGTCATGATATTCCACATTATCAGTTTTCTCATTTTTCCTGTCTATAATGTCAGAAAAGATTCCAACCGGAAAGTATCATCCCTCATTAANTGTTCACGTGTTAGACTAAACATTTATAATGATAATTATGTTCATTAAATCTGAAAAAAGGGATCTTCCTGGTATTTAAAATTTTCTAAAAGTCAGACTCATTAGGTATTTTGAATCCGAATTTTTAAATGTTATTGTCTTTCTTCAAAGCATAGTGAATATTACTGGTATCGCAATACAAAATGTTTCAGAGCAAAAATAATATCACTTTGCAGGAGCATACAAGTAACAATGACAACCTGATCTGCATTTTAGATATAAGCATGAATTAACTAACCAATATTATCTGTGACAGGTGCTGCCATCATTTATTATTGTAACCATTATGGATTATTATTTCTGTCTCCTTATTATAAAACTTTGAATACCGTGATGTTGATTTAGTAAAGGTATTACTGAGATCAGTCTTGTCTGTTTTAAATAGTTTTAAAGTTATAAGTATTTGATTGTTCTTGAAATTACGTTTCCATGTTCCAATTATTTGTCCTCCCTTCATGATGGCCGGGTAAAATATACCATTATTAGAAATTGTTTTCTTTTCATCAATCGACAATAATGAAGGTGTCCTGTCTCGATAACTAATCAGAAATTCATCGAAAGCAGGTAATAGGTAAGTTTCTTTATTGATCGGTTCTGGCACATTGGAGGAATCAACAAACCAGTAAGTTCTCTTGTCAATTGTCTCACAGATCAGGTTGAATTTATTGAGTTCTAATGCTAGTCTGGAATCACTTAAAGATAAGCCTGACCACCATGAAAAATCCTGAATTGTCGCAGGTCCACGGCTGGTAAAATAACGCAGGGCAAGTTCTTTCAAGTCTTCATCTCTATAAGTTCTGGTTTTAATTGGTACCCATTCTTCAAGGATTGCATAGGTTGGTTTACCTCCTTTTTGTTTCCCACTACAAATTACCCCATCAATTTCTGCTCTAAGAAATATATGAGAGGCTCTGTTATTATCAACTTTGATTTTAGCATTTATCAGTTCTTGTATTAACTCTTCACGGGTTTTATGATTCCTGTCCCTAAGTGTCTTTTCAATTATTCTGTTACATTTTCTGAAGATTGCATCAGTAAGGCCAAGTTGCTTGTCTCTATATTTTAAAGAAGATTTAATCTGTGGTGCCGTCAGTTTTTGCATCCAATAGATATCATCGGAAGAAACAATATGCCAGGTAGGCCTGAGTAAATGGGTCCTTAATATACTTCCGGAATCTATCTCATTATTTATGAAAACTTCGGTAGAATTCTGAAGCCGGATACCCAGAGCCCACTTTGCCATATTATAATCCTGAGACTGGAGAGCCCCCAGCCAACTTGCGATCTCTTTAGCGGTTGTGAATTTTGTATCAGCGATTTGCTGGTTAAAAGCACGCAATCTGGAAATGTAGTCTTTGTCCATTGTCATTGTCTGATTAGCAATCTGTTATACCAAAGGACCCGGCAATATGGAGGGCCGGACAAGTTTGATTGTAAAAACGAGTTTCTCGCCGGGTACAGAACTGTTGGCGGGAGAAAAAACTCGGAAGGATAACTTACCCTTAACATCCGTGACAGAGGATCGTAGTCTAAAAAACATTTTCTCTGTATTCCAGAATATCACCCGGCTGACAGTTTAACGCATTACAAATTGCTTCAAGAGTGGTAAACCTTATTGCTTTGGCTTTTCCGGTTTTTAAAATAGAAAGATTAGACAAGGTTAAATTTACTTTTTCTGATAGCTCATTAAGTGACACCTTTCGTTTTGCCATCATTACATCCAAGTTTACAATGATTGCCATGGCTTAGACAGTTAAATCGTTTTCGTTTTGTATTTCAACTCCCCTTGAAAAAATAGAAGCTATGACATATATTACAGCGGCCATAAGAATAAATGCTTCACTGTCTTCCCAGAATTGATTCAGATTGTCTATTTCAAATCCATGATGTAACAAATTTTGTGCTGTTTCCTGGGCAATAAGACTTAATATCCCTATTTCCAGAGTGACGTAACTAATTTTTTTAATTTGGCCTGCAACATGACTGTTGAATGGTTTTAACAAATCAAGTTTGTGCAGAAGCATTACAACGACATAGAAAAGGTATGCCTTTAGAAAAGAGATGACAAGGATAAAACTGTACATACCGAAAAAAGCCCATTTATTTACACTGTACATTTGACTTAAGTCAAGCTTCTGATATAGATTCTGGACAAATTCAGGTTTATAGAGACTGAAAACGAAATTAACGATCAAGCCTCCGGCTTCAATGCATAAGCCAACGAAGATTACCCAGCTAACTATTTGAAGGGCTATAAATACGAAGTTGTTTCTTTTTGACATAATCTTTTATTTTAAATTATGCCGTAAATATAATAAATAAATATTGATAAACAATAAAAATATAATGAATGTCAGAAATATTATAGGGATAGATCTTANAAAAACGTATTACACTATTGTCCTGTTAAAGGAGCATTGGTTTTTTGAATTANAATCATATTAATCTTCTACTGCTTCGATACCCTGTTCCTGAAGTTTTGCAATTCCCTCTTTCATTGCTTTGACTTTTTCTGGTGAGTGTCCTTGCCAAATAGTAATTTCACCAACAACTTTTAACGCATGTTTTGACCGGTAAGACATTGTCGGATTACCCGGAAACTTTTTATCGGTTAAATTGGGATCATCCTCAATAGGTCCTGTCGGCTCCACTAAATAAATTCTTTCACGTTCTTCACCCAATGCAAGTTCGGCTCCCCAGATAGCAGCATCCAATGTGGCTGTCAGATAAATATATTTCGCTTTCTTCCTTTGTCCGTAATTTGAGTTAAGGCCAATTTCGATAAAGTCACCAAACGTCAGGTCAGCCCTGGTACCGTGGAAGAAGGTCTGAGAAAAGGGGCTTTGACAAGATTCATCAGATTTGTTTTCACTTTTGTTTTCTCCCATTGTGGAACATTTATCTGTAATTGGCATTAAAAATAGTGGACTGTTAGCACAAGTAATATCTAATCTGGAGTTATAATTTACTTCTTATTCAAGTAAATACGAAATATCTTCGTTTACAGATTATGAGCTGGAAGGCCTGATAAAAAGGAAATAGGCATAACAAATAGATAGTATCCCGTATAAGATCGGGCTTGACCATCCAAAAACATTCACACTACCATTAAGTTGTATTTCCATTGATGCAATCAATCCAAAAAGATCTTGTATTAGTAAGGCAAAGGCTATTGCTCTTCTGGTTTCTATTGATGCGGATTTTCGTCCGAACCACATCAGAGATGAAAAACCTAGAATAGATCCACCAACTAAACGAGTGGTCCAGATTGACGCGTCTGTAGGCACAAGACCATATAGTTTAAGTACCCAACTGGCAAAGATGCCACAGGAAATGCCAAAAAAAAGCGCAATAAAAAAGTTGATTGTAAAAAGATTCCTGAGATTCATTTATAGCTCCTTTCAAACAATAATAAGAAGAAAAAACAAATATCTGAATTTATTACCATTTGCTTTTTTACCTGTTAATCGAAAATTTGATATTCTTAGCACTATTATTTTGTAGCACGATGGCCAAAACCTGGCAGACTGTGACGAACAACATATCCATATTGTTCGTGTTGGCGGTATCTGTTATCTTCCCCTTATCCGTTTTGTTCCGGATTAAATTCCACTATCCATTCAATTCCATACTTGTCTCTAAACATTCCAAAATATGAACCCCATGGACTGTCACCAATAGGCATTTCAATTTTTCCANCTATTGATAGTCCATTAAATAATTTGTCTGCTTCTTCTTTGCTTTCTGTACTTATTGAAATTTTACTTCTGTTTTCATTTTCGTTTGTACGTCCCAAACTTTCTGGTACGTCATTAGCCATTAAAATGTTTTTGCCAATAGGTAATGCAATGTGCATTATTTTATTTGCATCCCTTTCTGCTACCTGAAATTCAGGGCTTGTTAGTTCTTTGAAACGCACAATTTTTGAGAATTCTCCGCCAAATACTGATTTGTAAAAATTGAACGCTTCTTCCGCATTTCCATTAAAGTTAATATGAGGATTGATTTGTGCCATTTTATGTTAAAATTAATCCGGTTTATCTGTTTGGCTGCTCTGTTTGGATATTTAGTAATATCCGGAAAAAAATTTCCAAGGAATGTCCGTCAAAATCTTCTATTTCCAGTTGCAGCATAAAACCATATTGATAAAAATTTACTTTGACATCTTTTTACTTTATTCAAAGATTTATGCATCAGGTATATCGGGTTCCACTAAACGTTTTAATTTATCTAACGATTCTTGCCACCCTAAATAACACATTTCAGTCGGTATTACATCTGGTATTCCCTCTTGTGTTGCAAAGAATTCTGTACCACATAATACTTTTCGCAACTCAATTTTTGTAATCATTTGTCCCGGAAGATTTGGATCGTCAAACTGGTCGGTATACTTTAATAGTTCATTGGGTATAACCTCCAAATATTCACCACCAAATGAATGGCTATTGCCTGTTGTAAAATTTGTAAATGACATTTTGTACTTCCCGCCAANTTTTACATCCATACTATGCACCCTGCAAACAAAGCCGTATGGAGGTAACCACGAAGCCATTGCGTCAGCATCTGTAAAAGCCTTATATACTTTATCGGGACTGGCTGAAAAAACTCTGTGTAGTGTAACTTTATTCTTTGTCATTTCAATACTTTTTAAGATAACAAATTTGGATTAATTTTGTTTTAATTAACTCTTGATACTAATTTCCTAAAACAGATATAAGCAATACGAAGTATAAGAATCTAATTATTTACTTAAATAGATACTTAATGATCAGGCACTTTATATAACTGCTAAAAGCCAGGTAGGGCCGATCCGGCGGCTGGCGGAGATTGAGACAGCCTGTCTAGAGGGTGGAGTTTTAATCATTCTGTCAGTGTTGATGGTTCGTAGTTTTCGAAGTTTTCCTGACAGGAAGCATCTTTATTACCGGATATTAGCATTTGTTGGTTTTTTAGTTTTAATTAATCCATAAATAATAAATCCAATTCCAACGGCAATATAAGGAAGACTCAAAAGCTGCCCCATATTTAAAGTCATTCCATCTTCAAACCCGACTTGATTCTCCTTTACAAATTCAATAACAAATCTTGCTGCAAAGAATAAAACTGTCGCCAGTCCAAATAAGAATCCGTTTTTAAGTCTGGCTCTCATTTTTTTGTAAAGAAGCATCATAATAGTAAAAATGATAAAATATGATATCGCCTCGTACAATTGAGCCGGGTGTCTTGGTATGTTATCAACTCGTTCAAAAATCACACCCCAGGGTAAAGTGGTAGGATTACCGATAATTTCAGAATTCATAAAGTTTCCAATTCTGATAAATCCAAAGCTCAATCCTGAAACAACCGCAATCAGATCAATTGTGTCAATCATTGATTGTTCAGTCTTACGAGAATAGATATATATGGCAATCAGTAATCCCAGCACACCCCCATGACTTGCCAGTCCCTGGTAGCCTGTAAACTTAATCCCCCCATCAGGAGGAAAAGTAATTGGCAGAATCATCTCCATAGGATGTGATAAATAGTAAGATGGCTCATAAAATAAACAATGTCCAAGTCTTGCCCCAACCAGAATTCCAATCATACTGTAGATTGATAATTTTTCCAGATTCCCGGCAGGAATGGATTCTCTTTTAAAAATCCAGCCTAGCAGATAGATGCAAAGAATTAATCCACTTACGAATAGGAGGCCATAATATCTAATAGAAATCCCGAAAACATTAATAATCTCTGGATCAGCATTCCAATTGATGTAGTTTAAAATCATAGTCTGTAATTGTCTCGCTAAAGTATTGTTATTTTCTCATGGATTATCAATATTTTGTTAAGTCAAAAATAACTCTGTTATAGGGAATATTTTCAGCCAGAGCTCGTCAACGAGATCGTACTTCAGAAGTATCTTCTTCTGGTCCTCCTCCTCAGGTTGGGCCAGAAAGCTTTCACGATGCAGGATTTAGATTGCGTGCAGATGAGCGTACCCTTAGCGGAGCGAGGTGCTGGTGTATTTTTAATTGTCAGGGTTGGTCAATATCTGAAAAATGAAATGTTAATGATTCAGAAGTCAGAAATTTGTTTTTTACTGTAGTCATCAAGGTATATTGTCATCGGCTGATCCATATGGTCACGGTAAAGTCCCATTTTGAAGTAGAAAATACCAGGAATAGGATAACCATAACTCTTAGAGTAAGCTGTAGCACCATTATAATCAATAATTTGTTTGCCGTTTAGCCAAGCTTTAATTCTACCATCTTGTAATCTGGAAAACCTNACTTGAAATTTGAACTCATTCCATTTATTCAGGATGGTTTCCTCCTGGGTGAATAGATTAATCCGTTCAGGGTCAGTTTGAAGGGTAATATAGAACTTACCAGAAACATATCGTAAAGCTAGCACAGGGTTATCTGGATCACAATCGCCTGACTTACAATCTTGTTTCCATTGGGCTATAACCAGTCTGGTTGGGACAATAGGAAAGTCAGGCGGCAATAGAATACAAAACGAATATTCATACGTTGAATTCTCAACAGCAGACAATTTTTTTGATTCTTTTAATTCTGCCCTTTCAAGAATTGTCCCTTTTTCTTCGTCAATTTGATCCCCAGGGTTAAGAACCAGCTTCACCGCTTTCTTGCCAGAGTGGACAAATTGTGATTGAAAGCCAAGCGCGTCGGGTATGAATTTGTCATTAGTCCAGATATTACTTAATGAATCTGATTCAAAGCCTTCTTTAATTTCCGGTAGACTATCCGGTTTGCAGGCAAACTGGATGAATAAAATTAAAGCAAGAATAATACTGGAATTTCTCATTTAGACAATATTGTAATTATTTCGATTCAATGTTTAAGTATAGCTGCCCAGCAGAAGCGAAACTAATANGGGGGAGCACTTTTTGCTGTCATGGTATAAACTTTATGATGGGAACCCAATTCCTGTGAATTGACTTATGCAGTCCTTGGAAATTCAGCTTCCTGAAAGAATTAGTCGGAACGCAGCCATTTCTATGCTGTTACGGACAATCAAAACATCGCCAGCAAGCACCGGATGATTCCAGGTCTTGCCTTTGATTGCAGGGAACCGCGCAAGCTCAGTGAAGTTGTCTGGGGTTGCAGAAACAAGTGCCAACTCTCCTTTTTCTGATAGCACTAAAATTACGTCCTGGTCGGCNAGCAGGATTATCTGGCCTCCGTAGCGCCCTCCTCTCCACNATTGTTTGCCGTCATCAATGCTGATACATGATAGTCCGAGTCCATCAAATCCATAAGCATGACCTTTATGAACAACAAAGTCATTAAAGTAGGGTCTAAGCTTGTCCGATGTCCAGCGTTCTTCAGTTATCCATCCGCCAGATCCATTTTTAATTGTAAAACGCTGCATCCCTTTTCCTCCGGTTTCACCAGGATTTCCAATTAAGATATCGCTTTCAGAGATCTGGGCTGGTTGAATAATTGGACTTCCCATTAATGGTATCTTCCACAGAATTTTGCCATCTTCAGGTGCAAAACCGGTCACACCCGTTTTGTTCATAAACGCGATTTGCCTCACTCCGTCAATTGTAAATAAATGCGGAGAACTGTAGCTTTCTCCACCATCAGGACCAGCCCATCTCTGACTTCCGGTAGTAAGGTCGTAAGCAAGAAGTTTTCCTGCTAAGGAAACTGCAATAATGCTGTCAACAACCAATGGTGAACTGGTATAGCCCCACCCTGGTATCTTTACATCAGTGTCTTTTGCGATATCACGCGACCAGATTACAGATCCGTCCTGAGCATCAAGAACATTCAATATTCCTGTTGCCCCCAGGGTATAAACATGGCCATTATAGAGAGTTGGAGTCGAACGGGGTCCGGCACCTGCATGGGAGTCCCAGAAGCGGGCTTTATCGTTGTGTATCCAAACTGGTTTGCCAGTTGCCAGGTCGTAGCAGGTAACTGCCTCGCTATCACCGCGCTGTTCTTGGGTGTAGAGGAGACCGTCACTGACCCCAAAGGATGAACAGCCAGGACCGACTGGCCGGCGCCAAATCTCAACAGGAGGCGACGTGTTCCAGTCTGTTTTGATATTAAGACCATGGATAATGGCATCGCGATCAGACCCTCGAAAGCCAGGCCAGTACTCACCAGCTTTGGTTACTGATGGACGAGTTAATAACTCTTTACTGGTTTGGACCAGAAAATGCTCCTCTTGTGTCTCTGCCCAGCGCCATGCGAAATCATGATGGAGGTTACTGGTCATACCATTAGTCCGGAGAAGCACCCAGAATCCTGACGCTAACAGGATTGTAGCTATCATTGTGACACGTCGAGGCACTTCCGGAAGGTTACGGCTGGCCACGGCCCACACGACAAAGGCGAGACTCATCACGGGGATTGAATAAATAATGAACATCAATCCCATATTCGCTGTTGCAATTGACTTATCCAGGAAACGTGATGTTATAGCCAACGATATTATTATCATTAAAATGGCACCCCAGCGTTCGAATCGGGGTGCCCTGCTAAAGAATGCCCACCAAACAACGATGGCCAACCCTAGAATTATCCCGCCAAATACTCCAAAAACAAGAGCATCGGGTATAAAAACCTGGATACCAAATCTGATTATCCATTGCAGGACAACAATGACTACACCAGGCCATAACCTAAGCAACCTCTGCTTATTTGATTCGTTGGATATTACTTGCTCTTTTGAATTCATTTTTCTCCTTAAGTATATATTCTTAAATTCAATTGATGATTACTAATTTTATCGTAAGTTATAATATTTCTTATCTTTTTCCAGAAATTTTGCTCTGGATCATTTTAATATTCGCGAAAGCAAGCGGAACGGGACAGGGTGGGCCGTCCCTGTATTGTTAATTTGTTAACAGCAGTGGAGCGCTCCGGGTTTGTCTTGATGTACCTTCCTGGCTTGACAGATTGAACTAAAAGAAAATGTGAGGCAAACAACTTACCCATATTATCCATGATATGGATAGTTGGTTTATTTTAATCTTCGATGAAATATTTGTCTCGTTATTGTCAGGCATATGCACCAATAAAAAACAAACTCAAATGCTGCGATTGTCAGGGCTGCGATAGGGCTTGCCCCTTTCAGCATAGGTGGCTTATCAAGTATCCCCCGGTAAATAGCTAATATATGTGTTATCACACCCCAAAGTCCTCCAAGTAAGCAGAAGATTGTTACTTGACCTTTTGGACTGTTAGAAGCAATCCACCAAAAGAATAATCCAGCCATCGAAAAGAGTAATCCATAAAGTGGTGGAATAATCCACCTGGCCCAAGATGGGAAGACATAGCTATATACAGAATCCCAAAATAAATAGCTGGTGATAAATCCAAATAGAAAAGTGAAGAAAAAAGCCATTATAATTACAAGCGGCCATTTCATTTTTAAGAAGTCACAAGGTTTAACAATTTTATTTATGACAGAAACAAAAACCAGATCTATAACGGCGAAAAGAAAAGCTCCCCTCAATAAGATTCCAGTTGTTACTTTAAGATCATTTGAAACTATCATAGGATTTCTTTAAAATATTTATACCAGATAAATGCTAAAATAAGAAATTTCAGAGCCTGAAATGCAGTTATGGTTAGATATTTGTAATGTTATCTGACGTTCAGTATGTCTGTTAATTAATCATAACGTCCAGTCGATAAAGTCAATAAGCGTAACAGGACGCAGGCAGCGAGTACTCGCCAGCTGATGGGCCAGAAAGCTGTCAGGATGCAATGCCCAATAATTATACCGCCTGTGTAAGGTTTTCGTTGCAATTTACTTTTGTCTCAATTCGAATTTGTCAATTATTTGTCTGTCGCGTTTTAATCTAAGATATCTATTTCTATTTTTTTTGCAACTATAAAGTATTGTGGTACACCTTGATGCAATCTTTCATTTTCGACAATCTGAAACTTTGCATTTACAATTAAATCTTCTAATTCGTTATCTTTAAATGATTTTACATCTGGAACTAATCCAATCTTACTTAAAANAGATAACGAAATATTTAATAATATCTTCTCTCCAAAACATGGTATTACAGAAATAATAAATCCACCCGGTTTTAATAGATCATTTATCCTTTGTATTGCCTTTTGGTTATCTTCCAATAAATGCAGGATATAAAAAGCTAAGATTACATCGAATGAACCACTTTTGTNTCTTTCATCATATATTGTTGAGTGTGTGTAGTCAATATTTTGGATTTTTCGATTGTCCGTTTTACTTTTTGCAATCTCAATCATTTTAGACGAGATATCAATTGCATGAATTAGTTTCACTATTCCTGCTATTTCATTGCATATTAGTCCAGTTCCACATCCGAAATCTAATACAGTATCACCAGGTTTAAGATATCTCTTAGTCTTTTCAATAATCTGGATGTAAGTCTTTTCATCTTTTTTTTCTGCCTGGTCAAATCTGGAAGCTGATTTGTCCCAAAACTTTTCTGACTTGTTCATTTTTGTCTAAGTAAAACGGAATTCATTTGTTAAGATATAAAAATGTCCGTGTTATGTTTAGGCTTTTTTAAAAAATCGTAGAAATTTAAGAGTTACCTTTAGTCAATAAATCTCATATATTTCTTAATCAAGTTCACATTTTCAATATTTGAGAGCATTTCCAATAATTTAAAGGCAACATCTAATCCTGTGGAAGGTCCGGTTGATGTAATAATGTTTTTATCAATCACGATTCTTTCATCTTGTACTTTTACCCCAAAATCAGCAAGTTGATTCCTTCTTACTCCATCTAATAAATCATAAGTAGTAGCACTTCTTCCATTCAATACACCTGATTTACCAACTGGCATGGCACCTACGCAAACTGATGCAATTATCTTTCCTTGATTGTCAAATTCACGAATAAGGTTTAAAAAAACTTCATTATATGCGTCTTCATAAAACCCAGCTTTTTCAAAACCACCTGGTATAGCTAGAGCATTAAAGTCTTGAACATTAATTTTTTCAAATTCTATCTCTGGTCGAACGATTAAATTCCATGTACATTTTATCTCTGATCGAAGTCCTGTTGTTATCAAATCAACTGGTTCTTTTCCATAAACTCGACTCCAACCAATAACATCTGTGAAAACGCTTGCTTCGTATTCTTCAAATCCCTGAGCAAGGAATAATAGTACTTTCTTATTTTTCATTTCGGTTTATTTTTTGTTGTTGGTGTGCAAAAACTGTGACGACCTGTCTCCCAAGGCGGGAAACAACCCACCCGTATTGTCCGAGTTAGCACATATGGTTATTTTAAAATTGTTATGGTTTGTTACTGTTTCAGAAGAGCTTTGTTTTCTGTTTTGTGAAATATTTAACACTTGTATTCTGTTCTGTAACATTTATTTAAGGATATTCGTCATAGATTTGTTTAATAAACTTAAAACTCTGCAATATGAAAATCCTTGGTAGAACAATTCTCTGCATTCTTTTATCAGGCTATGGTGCAATCTCATCAGCGCAAAATGTAGGCAAACATTCTTTTGGTTTACAACTTAATCCTTATATTGATAAACATTTATTCGACCACGAATTTTATAGTCCTGTTTATGCATTTCGTTATACATTTAGTATAAAGGAACACTTAACATTAGGACCAGAATTATCTGGATTCTATACAAAAGCTTATACTAACGATTTTACATTTGGTAATATTAATGTCGGAGGGTATTTTCGTTATTCATTTTTATCTCAATCCAGGTTTAAGCCCTTTTTAGAAGTGAGCTCTTATTATACTTATCATTATTGGAAGAATGGCCCGGAAATTACCTATGGTGATTTAGAGCCAACCGGTAGTAAAAGCTTTTTGTCTGGCTATGTTTCACCGGGAATAACATTATTAAGTAAGTCAAGAAAGATTAGCCTGGATCTAATGTATAAATTCTCCAACAGGACCTTTGTAAATGGCGAGAAATCTGTTTTTTCATATAGACTCAACTTTTGGTTCTGAATCGAATTCTTAAAATCCACAACATTTTTTTCAGGACTATTTTATTTCGCACTAAATCCTGTGGGGAATTTGCACAATATGGGCTAACTTGTTTTTAGCTCGCGTGGTATTTAAAATTGTAAAGTNAGCCGAATTGTCCGTTAAATGGTTACTTGATTAGATCAAAGTCCAAAATATAAAATCGATCAAAAATTGGTTTTTCTGTTTCTGTTCGGACTTCAATTTTGGAATTATTGGTAAAAACATTATAGGCTTCTCCATATGCTTTGAATTGGTCACTATTGCGAAAATATCTTTTCCTTCTATTTGGATATTTACTTTTCATTTCTTCAAGGAATTTGTCTGTTTTATCAGCATAAGTTGAATCACGTCTTATCAGGACTCTGATTGTTTTAATGACTTCTGAATGTGGAGCATAATTTGGCTCCCATTCATACATGTCTACCTCCACAATAGGTTGCTCCCCCTGTTTTTTTGGCTCCCATTTTTTCGAATTGGAAGCCCTAAGATCAGGGACTAAAGGATTTGGCATAGTTCCAGGTGTAATTACCTTAGTCTCACCGACAGTAGAATATATAAAATTATGCTTTTCTAAGATTCTAATTAGATGGGAGGTATTTGTTAAAGCTATTTCAAAATCTTCAACTGTCAAAGAAGGGTTACTCAGTAGTTGGCAATTTACTACGCTGCTATTTAAGCAGCNAAGAATTAAAAGAGCCAGTGTTTTTTTCATTCTATTTATCACTTTAAGATTACAAAGGTATTCAATGTTCCTCAGGCGGAACGGGACAGGGGTGGCGTGTTCAACGATGACAGCACCGCTACAAATCTGTCCTGGCCNGCCCGCCCGCCCGACTGAATGACTTCAGTCGGGCGGGCGGAAAAAGTCCCGACGCAAGCCTGCCTGCCTGACTGGCTTCAGCCGGCCAGGCAGGCTTATTAAATATACCGACCGTGTTACTGGCTGGTTATTTTAATGAGATAAATATCTTAACAACTTGATCTTCTGTATTAAGACCTGCTTTTTTATAAAGCTCAAAATCATAGGAGTATTTTCTTTGTAGTTCATTGTCTTGACGCCAAATTTCACGCCAAGTGTCAATTATAGCTCCAGGTAAAGAGCCATTTACATCAAATACTTTGAAATTCTCAGTTGGAAATTCCCTTCCAACCATACCCTCAGGAATACTATCGAGATTAGGTACCGAGACTCCAATAATTGTAATATACTCATCTTGGAAATTATTAATATAGTCCGTGTAAATTGAAAAAATATCATCCGATATTCTATTCTGGATTTTCTTAATAATATTTTCAGAATAAAACATGCCCCACAGATTCCCAATGTCTTTAGTTGCCTTATTTTCCTTGTTAGTTGTTCTAACCGAAATACCAATAATCTTAAAACTGTCAACTATTATCATCTATTTCTATAATTAACTTATGTTGTTCTTTCCCCACAGGCCATTAACTTGTTTTTATAGTGCGTTTTACTGGATGTTTTTCTTTAAATTAATTGGGTTTCCTAGACAGTTAAGCCATAGAATAAATGCCAAACTATGTCAGTCCATAAATGTATTCCAACAGCAGCTAGAAACCCAAATTTTCTAAAATAATAGGCTGCAAAAAAAGAAAGGACACTATTTAATAATAAAATTTCAAATAAAAGCATCACAGGGATCTGAGCAAATGTTGTATAGCTGTATGAGAACATAACTGATGGTAAATGACCTAAGGAAAATGCAACTGCTGAGAAGGCAGCTATTATCCAAAATATTGTATTCTGTCCTTTACCTTTTAATAGGAGCGAAGAAATCAACCATAACCAAAATGAAATAAAAAATAGTCTAAATACAATTTCTTCACCGATTCCAGCGGCAATTGAAGCGGTCAGGGAAGTAGGAAACGGAGGATGAGGAAGGTTTCCAACAGTATTAAAATTGCTTATAACTATATCAGAAATGATAAAGAATATTCCAATTCCGATCCCAATTAATGCAGGTTGAACAAATCTCTGATTGTTAGTGACATTATCACTCCAAATATTTGAAAACCCAAGTTTGCTGGATAAATGTAAGCCAAGTAATCCAAGTCCACCGTAAATGATTCCAACTATGAAAAATGAGGCAAAAGCAGTTACTGGCTTTGAAGCAGGTAATTCATTAACGCCAAATAAAGCACCTTGCGGTAGGAATATATTAATACTTGAAATAACAGCTAATAATAAAACTAGTAGTAAGTATATTTTCTTTGATCGGGATGGTTTCATTCTGAAATTCATTATTGGTGTCCAACTTTAATCAATTATCCTTATAATCAATTTGCAACGAGATTAAAATAATATCAAATTTAGCTATTTCTTAATTTAACTTTTTAAGTACATCCTGAAATGTTACGAATGTTACAATGTACTGTTAGATTTTAAAAAAAAAGTTTGACCATTTGGTTGCGAATAATACTGAAAATATCTGTGTGTGTTATGCACAATATCAGCCTGGCAATTTGGAGAGCCTGCTCTGCCTCAGAGGAGGCCNGGCGTAAAGCCCCGATCCCGATTCCANGGGATCGGGATGTCTCAGAGTTGGAATGCTCGCANGGTGCAGGATTTAAATTTAGGGCAGATGCATGCTTTGCCCGACGAAGCTCAGCGAAGTTGGGTGTCCGGGTGCAAGAACCATTACAAAGCTGTCTTGTATGCAAGGGTAAAAGTTGAGGAATCGTCGGTAGGCGGTGATGAACAGAACNAAGTGAGCTCACCGAAGGTAAATTCCGCCATGGCGGTGCAAAACTTGTGACAAACCTATTAATTTATTGACCGTGTCAGGTGGTCGGGCAGTTTTAAGTCACTAAGATTCTGCATGGAATATTGACCTACTTTATTTTCGATTTAATTTGTTCAATTATTTTTGTTGAGATCCAAAAGATATCCTCTGAACCATTTCTGCTGCTTGTAAAAAAAAGAAATTTTCCATCAGGNGAAATGGTAGACCCGTATTCNGAAAACCCAGAATTGACTGATTTCCCCAGATTGGTTGGCTCAGACCAGGAACCATCATTTTTTTTCAGGCTTATATATAAATCAGATCGACCATATCCGCCTGGTTTCTCTGAAGAGAATATCATCATTGTCTCGTCTAAAGTTACAAATGCATCAAATTCACGATACTGGGTATTAATCGGTGCAGAAAGTTTCTGAGGTTTAATATATTTCCCATTAATGTACTTTGAAAGATAAATGTCATTCGTACTTCGCCCACCGCGTTGAGAATTAAAATAAAGATTGCCATTGCTAGTGATTATTGGAAAATAATCTTCGTATTCCGAATACGTTTCCATTGCAAATGGGATAGGAGANGACCAACTTTCTCCAACTCTTTTTGAAATCCAAAAACCATGATTTGGATACGATTCACCTATTTTCCCTTCATCCGAACAGAATATCATTGATTTTCCATCAATAGTAATGAATAGATCAATGTCGTCTTTTATGCCAGAGAACTTTATTGGTTCAGGATTACTCCAACTGCCATTGATCTGTCTGGTAACCATAATTGTTGAGTATTTTCCCGGAACACCTCTTCGTGAGAAATAGAATTCATTACCATCTTTCGTGAAGACTGAATTGAGTTCCCCATATTCCTTTGACGATATGAAATCAGGTGCAAATATTTCTGGTACCATTCCAGGAGGTTTTTGACCAAGATATGGTCCGGTAAATTTCTGAGAATCTTGATGTTGGGCNCTAATTACGTTTGCCATAACTAGTAGTAGGTTAATTAGAATTACAGTTTTCATTTTGATTTTATTTTGTTTGGGTTGTGTGACTCGGCCTGCCACCTAACTGCCCGTNAATATAGAGAGCCTGCTCGGCTTAGCAGGGTGAACTCTGCGACGAACAGTAGCGAAGCGGAGCTCGGCGANGCCAAACCCCGCCCTGGAGGGGAGAAAAAAAGTGTGACGACCTGTTCCGCAAGGCGGGATANAACTTAGCCATATTGTCTGCGTTAAGGGTTACTTGAGATTTTTAATTATCTTATTAAGCTGATAGCTAACAATCTGTGGAACATTGTTACGAAGTTCAAGCGTATATAATGTATTATTAGCCCAATCAACATCAAATCCACCAAATGAGTAATCAAGTTTAATTTGCCTAAGAGGTTTGCCTTCCCAGCTAAAACAAAAGATCTGTTTTGGANTTTGGTCTGAAGAAGAAGGTTGCGTACCTTTCTCCATCTTGTAACCATTAAAACTTGTCCATATTTCATTTTTATTCGAGGTTATTAATAAGTAGTTATCATATCTAGGTTCAACGATTTTCGAAATTCCAAGATCNACAACTTTAATTTTTAGTCCAATAGGCCCTTGAAGCCTTAAAATATTGCCACTTTTTAAATCATAGATTTCAATAAGATCGATATTTTTATTGGCTAAAGCCAGCATATTACGTTCGGGAGATGCAGATAGGACAGCTTGAAATATGCCATTGTCCCCTTTAATGATATTATCATTTTGGAAAGGTGGAAAGTCACCGAATTTTTTGACAATTTTGCCATTCGCATCCAAAAAAGTAAGTCTATTTTCTTCAAGTCCGCACAAGCAAACAGAAATATCCTTAGTCATCGGGCAAAACTCCATCGGGTACTTTGCATCTATTTTATACTCTTTGGTAATCCGGAACTCTCTTTTTGAATCTGGTGTCAATATTATTACTTTTTGAAGTTGTGGATCAAAAGCAAAAATATTTTTGTCGATAATACTAATTCCCCAACCTATTATCATTTCACCGGGACCTCTTCCCTCAGGTATTACTTCATGGACTTTGTTATTCTTAAGATCTATGATTTTTATCTGGTGGGATAAGCCATAATCCTGAAGAATCAAGAATGAATCAGGGTGAAATCTCATCCAAAGCGGATGTCCAATGAACAAACTATCATTTTTGTAAATGGTTCCACCAGTTAAGTTAAATGAATTTTTGAAAGACTCATAAGTAAAACTTGTCTGGTTCTGACTTGAATTTGAACAAGAATCAAAGCAAATTATGAATGCAATAGAGACCAGCAGCAAGGGGTTTGGACGAATATGAGTTTTGTTTGCCATTAGTATTGAATTGTCAAAAAGCAAAAAAATATGTCATATTGTGACACGCTTTTTATTATACCGNCCGTGTCAGCAGGATAATNTATTTATTAAGTTCAATTATTAGGTTGGATGAGGTCCCAAAGATTACCAAAAATATCTCTAAATACAGTCACTTTACCATAAGGTTCATCCCTAGGCTCTCTTTCAATTATTATTTTATTCTTAAGGAGATTATTATAATCCCTCGTAAAATTATCTGTGAAAAGGAATAGGAATACTCTTCCACCAGCTTGATTNCCAATGCAATTATTTTGTGTCTCATTAGTAGCTTTTGCAAGGAGCAGACAACAATTACCTTGACCAGTTGGTTTAATCAGCACCCATCGTTTGGTTTCTGATAACTTCGAATCTTCAATTANCTGAAAGTGAAGCTTTTCAGTGTAGAAATCGATAGCTCTGTCATAATCATCGACAATCAGGGTTACATAGGCTAATCTCTGGTTCATTTTGATCTGAATTTAATCTGATTCAATATTCTCTGGAATAGATACGTACGATTTCCTAAAAACCTTG
>JGI20214J51088_10000265_pt1 | contig 38194 bp, 32 predicted proteins | sample WetSurMetagenome_FD_51088 | JGI IMG/M metagenome (IMG submission 51088) | reverse complement strand
CCCGCATTAAAGGTTGCTGATACTGCCTGACCATCACATACTGCTGCCAGGTTTGGTGTTTTCGTATTCAGTGTGGGGCTGGAAGGTTGGGGATTTATTGTGACATTATAAATTTGGGAGTTTCCATCACACAGTCCGTTATTATCTTTTAACTGGATTGTCCCAGTCCCTGAAGCTCCCCAGGTGATTGTTACAGGATTGGCATTTGATGATGCAGGTGCTCCTCCGGTAACAGTCCATGTATAAGTATGTCCAGCCTGGAAGGGGATGCTATAAGTTACAGATGCACCAGTGCAGACATTAAAATTAAAATTCGAAGGGGAGTTATATTCACTTTCGGCGCTGATACTCTGAATGAAGTGTCCGGCGCCAATTATCTGGTCGTTCTGATTATTATATTCAGTGGTAATCCAGCCTGCTGTTTTCGTATTGGTTGAATATCGTGCTTCATCGAGCCAGCCATTGTAATATTCTCCGTTATTGTATCTGCCAAGATTCCCTTCAGTTGGTATACCTGCCTGACCTGCTGTTGTGTTCTCCTGGTAGACACCATCAATATAAAGTCGATGTTTGGTGCCGTCAAAAGTATATACGTAATAGTGCCAGGTATTTGATGAAGGAGCAGTTCCATACGAAACAAGATTTCCTCCGCCCCAGCACCATACCTGAGGCAAAGAGCCAGCAAACCCTACCTGAACAGAACTTGAAGCACCCGAATTCTGAAAAGATACAAAATTTCTGATTGCGGAAGGAGTGGATGAATATCTGGCCCAGATACTAATTGTCTGTGGCTCATCACATCTCACAAATCCATTTAAAGAATTCATCCTGACATAGGAACTCGTGCCATTAAAACTTCTTCCACCTGCTATTCTACCCGTGATTGAATTGGTGTTGTTCTGGGCTCCGTCATTTCCTGTAACTGTGGCATCTGTAAAATCTGACCCATTTAAGTGCCAGACACCCTTATAGCTTGAATTCCAAACACTTTCTACCGACTGGCTTGTTGTAACCTGGCTATTGCTGTAGAGAATCCTGAATGTTGTGTTGGCTCCATTACTTATGAACGGGAATCTGACCCAGGCAACTAAATTCCCTGATGAGGGATCATAGCTTTCAATTTGATGATCAAGCTTATTATAGTTTGCGTCGGTAAATATTATGTCATAACCATTGTTACTGTAAATACGTCCGCCGTTTGAGATGGTCCTCAGCTCATTGCTTTCAGGGGAAGTAAGGCTCACAAGAACCGGGAAATTGGCAACAAACTCGCCAACCTTATTAAAATTTATTTCTAAAGTTTTCTGATATTGATATCCAAAGGGTGCAGCCGGACACAACTGGCCGACTATTTTGGAGTTAGTACCGGCAATGAAAACCAAACTTAAAAGAGAAATAATGATTCTTCTTTTTAAGCATCTGCTTATCAGATTTTTAGTAACTGAAATTAAAGTAAACTCTATGTGTTCAGAAATGGTCAAACTGCCTGGTTAAGTTATACATCATAGGTAAAAAATCCGGTTTCATTTTTTATTCAGGAAACCGGATTATCCTGTTTCAATACATCAGGTCGGGATTATAACGTTAAAACTGTCAGTTTCTTATTTGTTACTAACACTTTATTAACAATAAAAAAGCCGGATGAATTCAATCAATCCGGCCACTTTTTTTTCATTACGCCCAGAGCCTTGTGTTATGTGCCGTTTTAAATAATCAGCATAGCGTCTCCATAAGTACCAAACCTGTATTTTTCCTTAACGGCTGTCTTATAAGCGTCAAACAGAAGGTCGTATCCGGCAAAGGCGGCAACCATCATCAGAAGCGTTGAGTATGGAAGGTGAAAATTACTGATCATCATGTCTGGAACCTTAAAATCGTATGGCGGGAAAATGAATTTATTTGTCCAGCCGTCAAATGGTTTAAGGTAGCCGTTTGTCGAAACTGAGCTTTCGAGGGTGCGTACCACTGTGGTTCCGACAGCACAGATCTTGTACTTTTCATCTTTTGCCTTATTAACAATCTCAGCAGCCTCTTCTGTTATCCTGATCCTTTCTGAATCAACTTTATGCTTTGTCAGATCCTCAACATCGACACTTCTGAAGTTTCCAAGTCCTACATGGAGAGTTATTTCAGCAAAATCGACTCCAAGAATTTCAAGCTTCTTAAGTAGTTCGCGGCTGAAATGAAGGCCGGCTGTCGGTGCAGCCACAGCACCTTCATGTTTTGCAAAGATNGTCTGATATCTTTCATTATCTTCAGGCTCAACAGGTCTGTTNATAAATTTAGGAAGCGGCGTTTCACCGAGACTGTATAATGTCTGTTTGAATTCTTCATACGTTCCGTCAAACAGGAACCTTAGAGTTCTTCCTCTCGAGGTCGTATTGTCAATAACCTCTGCCACCAGCAGATCATCTTCTCCGAAATAAAGCTTGTTGCCAATTCTTATTTTTCTTGCCGGATCAACGAGAACATCCCATAATCTCTGCTCCCTGTTTAGTTCCCTAAGCAAAAAAACTTCGATTTCAGCACCGGTTTTTTCTTTATTGCCATATAACCTGGCCGGAAAGACTTTTGTATTATTGAAAACTAGGACATCATGTTCGTGAAAGTACTCCGGGATCTCCTTAAAAATCTTGTGTTCAAAAGTTCCGGTTTTTCTGTTAACGATCAGCAGCCTCGATTCATCCCTGTTTTCACTGGGATATAAGGCAATAAGTTCCTGCGGCAAGTTGTACCTGAATTGGGAAAGTTTCATGTTGAGAATATTGATATATCAATTTTTTGAGTTCCTTTATACGAACGAAATTCAGATTTGTTTCATTTCTTTTAAATTATTTTCAAATTTTTCCAGAGAAAATGCATCTATAAGCATATAATGACCTATTGCGGTTCTTTCAAGACGCGACAGATATGCTCCGCTGCCCAGAGCATGGCCAAGGTCTCTCGCAAAAGCTCTTATGTAAGTCCCTTTACTGCAAACGATCCTGACTTTTATATCAGGAATTNCAAATGCAAGAAGCTCTGCCTCTCTGAACCAGACCTTTACCGGATTCATTTCCTTATGTATCCCTTTTCTGGCAAATTCATAAGCTCTTTTACCTTCGATCATTTTTGCTGAATGCAAAGGAGGTATCTGCTCCTGTTCTCCAAGAAAGCCATTAAGTGCTGTTATAACAAGATTCTCAGTTATATGTTCAACAGGATACCGGCCATTTGTTTCTGTTTCAAGATCAAAAGAAGGCGTAGTCTCTCCAAGATGTATAGTTGCAACGTATTCCTTATCCAGATCGCGGAATTCATCTATCTTCTTTGTCGCTCTTCCTGTACAGATGATCATTAGTCCGCTTGCAAGAGGATCAAGTGTACCGGCATGGCCAATTTTGATTTTTTTTATTTTAAGCGTGCTTCTGATGAGATTTCTTACCTTGTTAACAAGGTCAAAAGAAGTCCAGTAGAGCGGCTTATCGAACAGCAAAGTCTGCCCCTCCTCAAAAGAGGTGATCTTCTCAGAAAACATGCAGGCCGAGTAATAGTGAATAAATTCCAACCAGAACGCAATACAGGGCAAACCATTTCAGGCTTCCTTTTTTAACGATGCTGATCATCCACCTGCATGCCAGGTATCCTGAAATAAAAGCAGTAATGAAACCTGCGAGTATAACAATCACTGACGTTCCCTCTTTTGTAAAATCACCGGAGATCAATTCAAGAAAATTTGCTCCTATTATCGGTATCAGCACCATAAGGAATGAGAACTTTGCAATATCCGATTTCTTATTCCCCAGCATCATCCCGGTGGATATNGTTGCACCTGATCGTGATATGCCCGGTAAAACTGCAAGAGCCTGCGCTATTCCAATAATGAATGAATCAAAATAGGTCATTTCCCGTTCTTTTGGCTTTATCAAAAGTGTCAGACCCAGGAAGAGTGCACTTATAAAGAATTCAATCGAAAGAGATATCATGTTTCCGGCAAAATACTTTTCAGCGATCTCAGTCATGAAAAGTCCGGCAATTCCTACCGGGATCATTGAAATGAAGAGCTTGATTATATACCTCGTTTCATTATTCAGCTTGAAAGTGAAAAAACCTTTAACCAGTCCTGCTATTTCTTTCCAGAGAACAAACAGAGTGCTAAGGACAGTGGCCCCGTGAACAGCAATAGAAAAATAAAAATTTGCCTCATGGTCAATTCCAAAAAGATATTTGCCAAGCTCCAGATGACCGGAACTGCTTACAGGCAAAAATTCTGTAAGACCCTGAATCAGTCCAAGGACTATAGCCTCTAATAAATTCATCCGTTATTAATAAATATTTAATTATCAGAGTTCTTAGGCTTCTTCATTATTGCCCATATTTCAAAAATGAATCCTGCCAGAACTACAATCGGGGCAAGGGTTATTCTTCTGAAACTGAATATCTTTTCATTGAATACATTTGGATCATCCGATTTACCCCCAAGCATAAGCAGAAATCCGGCTACAATTATTGCAAAACCAATAGCAAGAAGCTTATAGTTTTCACGGCCGAGGGCAAAATTGTGCTTTTCCTTAATTTCATTCTTAGTTGCCATGTCTCAATTATATAATTTATCTTCAGAAATGTCAAGGTAACGGTTTACCGAAAGATATGTCGAAACCAGATTAATCAGGATTCCTGCAATTACCAAAAAAATGCAAAGCAATGCCAGAAGCCTTGTGCTTTCAAATGAAAACAACATCAGGAATTCCTTCTCAATAAGGTAAAGAAGTCCCATGAGCAGGAGCATTGCAGTCAGTGCTGCAAGAACTCCNTGGTAAATACTTCTCACAAGGAATGGTTTCCTTATGAATGCCCGGGTTGCTCCCACGAGCTGCATGGTTCTTATTAGGAACCGTTTTGAATAAATTGCCAGCCTGATTGTATTATTTATTATTGTAACTGCTATTAGAAAGAGGAACAGGCTGATTATCAACAGAAAAATACTGATCTTCCGAACGTTTTCGTTTATAAGAAACAATAATGAATCTTCATACCAGACCTCCTTTACAAATGGATATTCCAGGATGTATTTCTCAAATTTAACGACACTGTCGCGGTTTGTATATCCTGCAAAAAGGAAAACGTCAATGGAAGGAGGCAGCGGATTATCGCCCAGGAAACTTATGAAATCCTCTCCCATATCCTCTTTCATTTTTGCGGCAGCTTCATCTTTGGAAACATATTCCGTAGATTTTACGGAAGGTTTGGCATCCAGATCTTTCTGAAGCATCCTGATATCCGCTTCCCTGGCATTTTCATCGAGGATCACTGAAAATGTTAGGCTCTCCCTGAAATAATCTGAAAGCTCTTTTGCATTGATTATAACAAGTCCCAGGATTCCAAGTAAAAAAAGCACAAGTGAAACACTTATTACAAGTGTCAGATATGAGCCACCGAGCCTTGCCTTTGAAAATCCTGATTCTTTCTTCTTCACTAACTAATTTTTAACCCACCCCCACCCCTCCCNGGAGGGGAGCTTCAATTACTCACCCCACCCCCTCCAGGGAGGGGAGCTTTATTTGTATTTCATTGCGACACCANCTNTTNGCCGGGGTAANCAATCCTGCTCTTATTCCACAATGGAAATCCATCCATAATCATCAGGCTCATCGCCATATTGAATAGACACCAGCCTGTTATAAAGTTTCATCGTCACCGGCCCGGGTTTTCCGTCCTTACAATACTCATAGGNCTTATTCTTTTCCGGGTCGAAAATTTTGGCAATGGGGCTTATTACAGCTGCTGTACCGCAGGCTCCTGTTTCAGTAAATTCCGAAAGCTCTTCAACGGGGACCTGTCTCCTTTCACTCTTTATTCCAAGACTTCCGGCCACTTCAATAAGGCTCATNTTAGTAATCGAATTTAGAATTGATTCAGATTTCGGAGTAATATAAGTATTGTCTTTTATTCCGAAGAAATTTGCAGGTCCGCATTCGTCAATGTACTTTTTCTCCCTTGCATCAAGAAATATGGAGCTTGCATATCCTGCCTCCTTTGCGGCCATACCGGCCCTCAGGCTTGCTGCGTAGTTGCCTCCGACCTTAAATACGCCGGTGCCTTTTGGTGCTGCTCTGTCATAATCCCTGCAAATAAGCATGTTTACCGGTTTGATACCGCCCTTGAAATAAGGACCGACAGGGGTTACAAAAACAATGAAAGTGTACTCCTTTGCAGGCTTGACCCCTACTTCCGCTCCGCTGCCATAAAGCAGAGGACGGATGTACAGCGTGGCTCCCGAGCCATAGGGAGGAATGAATTTCTTATTCAGGCTGACAACTTTATATACTGCTTCCCGGAATTTATCAACCGGTAACTGAGCCATATTGATACCTTCGGCTGAAAAGAGAAGTCTTTTTGCATTTTCTTCCCATCGGAACAATCTGATTTTTCCATCCTTCCCCATGTATGCCTTCAGACCTTCAAAAGCTTCCTGTCCGTAGTGCAAACCTGTTGCAGCTATATGAATATCAATATATTCGGAAGTCGATACTTCAAGGTCACTCCATTTGCCATTTTTGTAAAAACAGCGCACATTGTAATCTGTCTTTATATATCCAAAAGGCAGGTTTTTCCAGTCAAAGTTCTCCATAACTTCCAATTTATGAATATCCGGTAAAAGTACATTTTTATAACTAATCTCCGACAGATATTCTNTCAGAAAATCGATTAATTATGCCATTCCTGAAGCTTCACAATCTGCTCGGTNATTGGCACACTTCTGAGAAGCTTACCGGTTTTTGTAAGAAAATCATGTTCTGTCAGTAATTTTTTCTCGATGTCAGACCATTCTTTAAAACCAATTGTGATCCCGTGCTCATTCTGCTCCTTAAGAAGCTTTTCGCTGAGCTTTATATAATCGACACGGCCCAGATAATCGTACCTGGCATCGTGCAGAATTTTGTCAGTTTCCGATTCGTGCTTCCCGTTAAAGAAGTTGTTTATCAGNTCTCTTGCCGATTTGATATAAACCTCATCAAACCCGTAAAGGGGAAGCATNTCTTCCATTAATCTGCACGAGGCTTCAGCCGGATTATTATAATCTGACATATAACCTGTTATCAGAAAGNCTGAAGCCAGCTTCAGATTAACATACTGTTCCAATGGCAGTCCTTCTGCTGTAGCAAGAAGCTCTGCCTGGCTGGTGATNCTTACTGCAAGCTGTGCGTTGTGAAAACACAGACTTGGAGGAGCTTCATCTATAAACATTTTGTTGACCGACTCCTCCACATCCTGAAGCTTGATAAGCTGCATTTTAAACCTGAATTTGCTGTTTGGGGAGCCATTCTCATCCCTGAGTTCAGGGATAATCTCCTTCACAAAATACATTTCGAGTTCCCCTTTGTATTTGACAGGCATTTTCCCCCGGTATTCACAAATAAAAAAATCCTTTACAAACTCATATGTTGCCCCTGAAATATTTATTTTCCCAGCCTCTCCGGATGACTCCATACGGCTGGCAATATTTACTGTATCGCCCCAGATATCATATGAAAGCTTCTTGTGCCCCACCACACCTGCAATAACTGTTCCGGTATGAATGCCTATTCTTATATCCCAGTATTTCATGCCCTGGATAAGTGAAGCTTCTTTCAGGTTTTTCATATATTCCTGCATTTCAAGAGCAGCGAGTATAACTTCAACCGGATTGGTCCTGTTCTTTTCGGGTATCCCACCTGCACACATATATGCATCTCCAATAGTCTTGATCTTTTCGATTCTGTATTTTTCGACTACCGAATCGAAATGAAAAAAGAATTTATCAAGCTCATCAATCAGTACCTCAGGATTCATTTCTTCAGCAATCTGGGTAAAACCCTGAATATCTGAAAACAGGACAGTCACAAAATTGTATTTTGTTTTTGTTGCTTTCCCGTTTGCCATAAGCTCATTAGCAGTATTCTTTGGAAGAACATTTGCAAGGAGTGCTTCGGTTTTTTCTTTTATGCGGACAATATCTTCATTCTTTTTGTTGATGATCTGCTCAAGAATCTGGTATTTGCGCTTAAACTTCAGTTCCAGAAGTTTATATAAACCAAATTCGATCACTGNCAAAATGGTTAATCCAATTACGATTGTGGAAAGAGACGGATTGAAGTTGGGAATATCAGGAGTGCTTGCTGAGGAATTAACTGAAAGTATTGCTGTTAATACCAAAAGATTCCATAAAATAGCCAACTTCTTCATTAACAGCAATTACTTTAAATTAGACTCTCTTTTATCAAATGTATAAATTAACTTTATTAACGCCAAACATCAAGTGCCATTGTGGAATTGCCGAACTTTCATCACTTTTACTAATTTCGCCGAAGAAACGTACCATAATAAATGGAGATTATTTTTGCATCAAATAACCTGAACAAAATACGGGAAATAAATAACATCCTGGGAAGCAGCTTTACTCTTTTAAGCCTACAGGATTTAAACCTGACTGAAGATATACCTGAAAATGAAAAAACTCTTGAAGGCAATGCTCTNTATAAAGCCCGGTATATTTTCAAAGCAACAGGGAAGAATGTATTTTCTGATGATACCGGGCTTGAAGTTGAAGCTCTGAACGGCAGGCCAGGTGTTCATTCTGCAAGATTTGCAGGTGAAAATAAAAATTCTGAAGCCAATATTGAAAAACTTCTCTCCCTTTTGGAAAATGAGGCCAACCGGAATGCAAGATTCAGGACTGTAATTGCTCTTATTCTTGAAGGTAAGGAATATGTTTTTGAAGGCACAGTTATGGGTAAAATAATAAAATACAGGAGGGGGAAACAGGGATTTGGATACGACCCTGTCTTTATGCCTGACGGAAAATCGGTCACATTTGCTGAAATGGACCTAAAGGAGAAAAATTTGATTTCACATCGGGCAAGGGCATTTGAAAAGCTCAGGCATTTTCTCCTCGGGCTTCAAAAGGCTGATAATTAGCATTCAGTAATAATGTCGAAAAAACTAATTTATATAANATGTTTAGCTCTTGTTTGTAACTGCCTCCATGGACAATTGCCTGTAGGAGCATGGTCGGACCATTTAAGGTACAATACTGCGAACAGCATTGCCGGAAATCCGGAAGAGATTTATGCATCAACAGGTTCTTCGGTTCTTGTATATAACAGCAAATTTAATGAGCTCAGGAAGCTGTCAACCATGAACGGGCTCTCACAGACCGGAATAAGTGCCATCAGTTGGTCGGATGAAACCGCGATTCTGATCGTAGCCTATACAAGTACAAATATCGACCTGATAAACGGGAAAAAAATTTATAACATCCCCGATATACTTAAAAGTAATATTCAGGGAAACAAAAGAATCAACAGGATAAGGACAGTCGGAAAGTATGCATACCTGACAACAGGATTCGGAATTGTTGTGGTCGATATGATCAAAAGGGAGATCCATGACACGTGGAGACCCGGACCCGGGACAACCAGCAATGAGGTTTTTGATATTGCATTCGGAAAAAATAAGGTTTATGCTGCAACGATCAACGGGGTATGGGAGGCTGATAAATCAAACCAGGGGCTTGCTTATTTCGGTAACTGGAACCAGATTACAGATTTTCCTGACCCGGATTCGAGATGCACAGGTGTTATCTTTTCAGGTGAAACCCTCTATTTTAATATCTCGCAGGGTTCTGAAGGCGACAAAATATATTCACATAATGCAGGAACCAGGTTATTATCTTTTAACCCAGGAGTTTTTAACAGTTCATTTGATCCGGCTCCGGAGGGCTTCCTGGTATCTTCGCATGCCTCATTAAAATATCTGAGATCCGACGGTTCTTTACTGAAAGAAATTTCTTCTTATGGATGGGCAGCTCCGGATATAACGCAGGCGATAATTATTTCAAATGACATATGGATTGCAGATACCGATTACGGGCTTATCAAAGGTGAAAACATGGCGACCTTTACCAGCCTCTCCCTACCGGGTCCCGGATCCAATGATATCGTAAGCATTTCATCTTCAAACGGGAAGACAATTCTGTGTGCAGGTGGNACAGACAAGTCATGGTCAGGTCTGAAAAAGTTCTTTAGCGTCTCTGTTCATGAAAATAATCAATTTTCCAGTCTTGCCGCAGGTTCTGCCACTGACGCTATGCGTTCATTAATTGATCCTGTTAACACCTCCCGCATTTTTGTTTCATCATGGGGTAGCGGATTATTCGAATTTGAGAATAATACCCTGCTGAAACATTACGATTCCTCAAATTCTCCGCTTCAAACCAGCGGCTTAACAGGCTCAGGAATAATGATTTGCGGGCTGGCAATGGACAGATTCAAAAACCTCTGGATCACCCAGACCGGTGTTCCCGGAAGCATCAAAATACTTAAACCCGGTGGTGGCTGGATAGTATATCCATTGACAATTGAATCTCCGGTTATAGGAGACATAATCTCAGCTGAAAACGGGCAGAAGTGGATAATTCTTCCCGGTGGCAACGGCATGTATATAATCGATGATAATGAAACTCCTGAGGTATTTTCAGATGACAGAATCAAAAAACTTACAATCACCGACAGCGACGACAGGATCATTAATACTATATTTTCAGCAGCAGAGGACCTTGACGGCAATATGTGGATTGGAACTGACCAGGGCCCTTTAATATATTACAATACTGACAGGATATTTGATGNTGATCTGAGAGGTTACAGGATAAAAGTGCCAAGGAACGATGGTTCAGGGCTGGCCGACTATATGCTTGGAACAGAATCGATCACTGCAATTTCGGTAGATGGTGCAAACAGGAAATGGCTTGGGACAAAAAGTTCCGGAGCATATCTGCTCTCCCCCGACGGTACATCGGTGGTTAAAAACTACAATACGCTGAACAGCCCGATATTCTCCGATTCTATTGCAGCTCTTGCAATCGATAACAACTCCGGCGAGGTGTGGTTCGGAACATCCCTGGGCGTCATCTCAGTAAGGGAAATCGCTACCTCCGGCGGCAAGTCATTCAGTCATGTCTATTCATTTCCTAATCCCGTGAGGGAAGATTTTGAAGGGAGTGTGACTATCTCCGGGCTTTTAAAGGACTCCCAAATCAAAATAACGGATGTCAGCGGAAATCTTGTTTATGAAACAATTTCTGAAGGTGGGCAGGCATCATGGGATCTGACTACTTTCACTGGTCACAGGGTTAAAACCGGTGTGTATCTTGCATTCTGTTCCGGCGCCGACGGATCAGAATCGTGTGTTACAAAGATTCTTGTTATAGGAAGATAATCAATCGGTTATCAGGCTCTGAATTCTTTCGATCTGGAGCTGCTTGTTCACTTCCCGCAGGCTTCTTGCAGTCGTTGTGAAATACTGATGCCCCGAAATGAATTTAACCTGCATTTTGTTCCATTCATTCAGGTTTTTCATTTTGTTCTGAGCCTTAAGCTCTTCAAAAAGTGTATTTGATACCGGGATAAAATCACTTCTGCCCAGATAGTCAAGATCTGAATCACAAATTATCTCCTCAAGAAGGTTGGCAGGTTTTGGCGGCAGCTTTGTAGCCATTATTATGGAACATATCTTTTCGATNTGCTCAGAGGTATAATTGTATCCGGGGAGGATTTTTCTTGCATATTCAGCACCCAGTAATTCGTGGTTATCAAATGAAACGGTTATGCCTGTATCNTGAAAAAGCCCGGCTGTCTTAAGAAGTAATATCTCCTCATCGGTGCATCCCTCTGCCCATCCTATAAGTTCAACCTCAGTGACCACGTCAACAGTGTGCTTTACATTATGATAAAAAACATATCCCGGCAATTCCTTTTCAAGCTTGTCCAGGATCATTTCCTGCATATCGGTAAACTGAATCAGCCCGAATTTTATCCTGAACGCTTCGTTTGGATTCACACCTTTTCCGTCGACCGAGAATTCAGGTTTTAATCCTGCAACCCGGTAGATCTGCAGGTCACCCTTATACTTTACTGGCAGTTTGCCGTAATATTCACAATCGAAAAACTCCTTCACAAGTTCATAGGTCATTACTGATATCAGAATAGACCCGTGTTCTGAAAGCGCCTCAAGGCGGGTNGCATTATGGACTGTATCTCCCTTAATATCATAATTTATCTTCTTTTTACCAGAGACAGAAGCCGTAACAGGGCCGGTATGGATTCCAATCTTTAAATCCCATATCCTTTGTGTTCCGCCTCTTTTCCTGTTTTCAAATTTCTCAAGATAATTGCGCATCTCCATTGCGGCCATAACAACATCAATCGGATTTGTTATATTCTTCACGGGTATCCCTCCTGCACACATGAATGTGTCGCCGATGGTTTTTATTTTTTCTATTTTATATTTTTCAGTAATAGCCCCGAACTCATAAAAGATCTCATCAAGCTCATCCATCACTGAAGCAGAATCCATCCCCTCAATTAATTTCGACAGACTCCGNATATCGGCGAACAAAACCGTCGCCATGTTGAATTTAAGTGATTTCTCCTCTCCCGGCTGAACTTCCAATGAATGAACCTTAAGGTTTTCATTCTCATTTGCCAGTTTCTCGTTCTGCTTTAACAGCATTTTAAGCTGCTTCTCAAGCTCCTTATTCTGCCTTGCAAGCTTTGCAATTCTTTTTACAAGCTCATCATTATCTGTTGAGATCATCTTGCAGTTGATTGACGGGTAAATATAATAATTTTATATTTGAGCAAATCATCGGTCGTAATGCTTCAAAAAACAAAAGGNATAATACTTCACCAGATAAAATATACCGATTCGGGAGTAATCGTACAGGTTTACACACGTGACCTTGGCAGGGTCTCAATAATTATAAAAGGAATGAGAAGCAGGAACTCNGGAAAGCACAACGTTTTGTTCCAGCCGATGTTTGTTCTTGACCTTATTTTTTACTACCGTGAATCGCGAGNGGTTCAGATACTTAAAGAATTTACCGTTTCATATTCACCCGCAGAGATATATGCCGATGTCAGAAAAAGCTGTATTGCAGTATTCCTGGCAGAAATACTAACTTCGGTATTAAAGGAGGAGAGCCCAAATCCTGATTTGTTTGACTATATTGAAGACTCTGTCAGATACCTTGATAAATGCGACTCGGGTTTTGCAAATTTCCATATAGCTTTTCTGGTAGGACTAAGCAGTTTCCTGGGTTTCGAACCGGGAAACAGGGATGATCCCGGGAAAAAGTACTTTGACCTTGTCAACGGTTCTTTTGTCAGATTGCCACCCATTAATTCAGCTTATGCCGATCCTCAGATAAGCGAAATACTGGCTGAATTCTTCAGGGTATCATTTGACCGGATGGGAAACATTCCTCTGACAGGTTCCCTCAGGAACGAAGTGCTCGAAACTATCATAAAGTATTTCAGTATCCATTTACCAGGACTGAAGAAGATAAATTCGCTGGATATTCTGAAAGAGATTTTCACCTGATCATTGATCCGGTCCTGGAATAATTTTCCCTATCTTTAAGCCATAACCAGGTGCTTTCCCCATGGCTGTCATACCATCAATAATCCGGCGGTTCTATGCAAAGCGTATCGACCAGATAGGACATTTTAGAAAATATCCTGTTGAAACTCAGTATAAGACGCTTTCAGGAATTATTGCAGCTGCAGCCACTACCGAATGGGGAAAAAAATATGATTTCCCTTCAATCCGGTCAGCAAAGGAGTTTCAGTCGCGCATTCCTGTGAGGACTTATGAAGAATACCTTCCATTTATTGAAAGGCTACTGAACGGAGAAAGCAACCTGACCTGGCCGGGGTATTTCAAATGGTTCGCAAAATCTTCCGGTACTACTTCGACAAAAAGCAAGTTTATCCCGGTAAGTAAAGAATCGCTCCTGGACTGTCATTACAAAGCAGCAAAAGACATTCTTGCTCTCTATTCGTTTAGTAACCCGGATACCGGAATATTCTCAGGTAAAGCACTTACGCTCGGAGGCAGCAGCAAAATAAACCAGCTCAGCAATAAATCGATTTATGGTGACCTTTCGGCAGTGCTAATCCAAAATGCTCCATTTTACGTTGAGGTTATCCGGACTCCGTCAAAGAAAATTGCGCTGATTGACGACTTTGAGGAGAAGCTTGAACTGATAACAAAAATAACTGCAAAGCAGAATGTAACAAGCTTTTCAGGAGTACCATCCTGGTATCTCACACTTATTAAAAATGTTCTCGCCTATACAGGAAAATCGAACCTGCTTGATGTCTGGCCAAATCTTGAGGTTTTCTTCCATGGCGGTATAAGTTTTAACCCTTACCGTGAAATTTACAAAAAACTTATCCCGGGTGATCAGATGCACTTTATGGAGACTTACAATGCGTCCGAAGGCTTTTTCGGTATTCAGGATGATCCGCTAAGGTCCGACATGCTTCTTATGCTCGATTACGGTATTTTTTATGAATTCATCCCCTCAGATATACTGGATTCTGACTCTGCTTCAGCATTAACTCTGGGGGAAGTTGAGAAAGGCGTGAATTATGCAATTGTAATCTCGACCAACGGGGGTTTATGGAGGTATTTCATCGGTGACACAATTGTATTTACATGTACCAACCCATACAGATTCAGGATCTCAGGGAGGACAAGGAGTTTTATTAATGCCTTCGGGGAAGAATTAATTGTCGAGAATGCTGATAAAGCACTCGAGGAGGCAAGCAGGTTAACAGGGGCGATCATTTCCGAATACACTGCAGGCCCGGTATATATGGGCGAATCATCAAAAGGTACTCATGAATGGATTATTGAATTTGAAAAGGCCCCTGATGATATGAACTTATTTACAAGCCTGCTTGACAATACCCTTAAGTCGATAAATTCCGATTATGAAGCCAAGCGTTACAAGGACATTAATCTTGTGAAGCCTATAGTTAGAGGTGCGCCTCCGGGAACTTTTAACAGGTGGCTAAAGTCAAAAAACAAACTGGGAGGACAAAACAAGGTTCCGAGACTTTCAAATACCCGTGAGTTCATTGAAGAACTTTATGGATTTTTAGTAATTTTATGATCTGTAAAAAATAATCTTCCAGACAATGCATATAGCTATCGCAGGTAATATAGGATCAGGAAAGACAACACTGGCGGGACTTCTTGCCAAACATTACGGATGGACTCCTCATTATGAGGATGTTGATGACAATCCATATCTCGGGGATTTTTATGAAGATATGCAGCGCTGGTCATTTAACCTGCAGATATACTTTCTTAATTCCCGGTTCAGTCAGATTCTGGAGATAAGGAAATCGGACAAAACAATAGTGCAAGACAGAACCATCTATGAGGATGCATATATTTTCGCACCTAACCTGCATTCGATGGGTCTTATGTCGACCCGCGACTTTGACAACTACACTTCTCTTTTCAATATGATGAGTTCCCTTATTCAGCCGCCTGATCTGCTGCTTTACCTGAGGGCTTCGGTTCCGACACTTGTNAACCAGATACAGAAAAGAGGACGCGAGTATGAGAGTTCTATCCGAATTGATTATCTCAAGAGGCTGAATGAACGGTATGAAGCCTGGATACAATCTTACAAACTAGGGAAAATACTGATAATTGAAGCGGATCATTATAATTTCCCGAATAATAATGACCATCTTGCCGAGGTGATCAACAAGATCGATGCGGAACTGCACGGTCTGTTCTGACCCTGCCCCACAATGGGGGCTTAAATGAAATACAGATAAAATTCCCCCCCTCCGTGGGATTAGGGGTTTTTGACCTCAGCTTTTGGTGCAGGTGTCAGTGCAACTTTTACATAGTTTTCCGTATCAAGGTATCTTGCAGCTATCTCCTTTATATCTTTGCCCGTGAATGAGTTGACAAATGTTTTATATTCATTAAGAGTCATCAGCCTGTCGCCGTTAAGATAAAGACCCTGAAGAGAAGAAATCCAGAAATTATTTTCTTTTAGTTTTGTCTCACGATCCCGTATCAGAGTCTCTTTCACTTTATTCAGATCTTCAGTGGCGGGTCCGTTTTTCCTTATTTTTGCCATCTCTCCAAGCACAATCTGTGAAAGCTTTGTGATACTATCCGGATTGCACCCCCAGGAAGCAGTAATGGAAAATTCTGGCTCTGGATATTTTACAGGACTCCCGTTAAAGCTGACCCCATAAACCCCGCTTTGCTCTTCACGCATTGATTCCCTGAGTTTTATCGAAAGTATATTCATTAGCATCGCGAATCCCTGACGGGTCTTATCCTTCCATTTGAAATCACCTTTCCATACCATTGCAACCATGCTCTGTGGTTCAGAATTTTTAGGTACATCAACAACCACCTTCCCTTTTGGAAATCCTGGTTCCACATCCCTCCAGCTCTCTTTTCTTCCGGTCGAAGGCAGACCACCGATATATTTTTCCAGCATAGGGATAACTTCCTGTATTTTAAAATTCCCGACCATAAAATATGTAAAGTCGCTTGCATCTGCAAAACGATCCCTGTATATGGCAAGAAGCCTGTCGAGATTCACCTGGTCAAACTGGGCTTCAGTAGGAATTGAGATTTCCCTTGGGGAGTTCATTGTAACTATCTTTGACAATGTATCTGAGAAGATGATCTGCGGGTTAGCCCTCAGAGGCCTGATCATGTTTCTCATCCTCGAGATATATGCATTGAAAGCACTTTCATCTTTACGGGCTTCGGTGAAATAAAGATAATTCAGCTGCAGCATGGTCTCAAGATCCTTTGGTGAGCAGCTGCCGTTGACTCCTTCACGAAGGTCATTCACATACGGTGTCAGCTTTGCGGTATTTCCTGATAATTTTTTCTGAAGTCCCATATAATCATAGTTTCCAACTCCGCTTTGAGTGACGATTGTGGAAGCCAGCATCGCCGACATTATATCATTATCAGGATATAGTGATGTTCCTCCGGGACTGTAGGCCGAAATCAGTATTTCATCGTTTTTGAAATCAGTTGGCTTAAGGATCATGCGAACCCCATTTCCAAATCTTAGTTCGGTAAATCCAAACTGACTGTTTTCAGATCTCTTCGTTATCGGAACTGGCGATGGAGGTACTGACAGAAGCGGAGCATCGGAGACTTTTTCGGAATATGCCTCGATCTTCATCCCCTTTATCGATTTAATAATTTCAAGAACCTGCTGTTCGGTAGGCACTTTTACACCTTCCTTTTCCTGAGCGGTTATCAGAGAGACAATGTTGTCATCTGATATCCACTCTTTTCCAATCTTATTGATTTCATCAAGAGTTATTCCCGGAAGGAAATCTCTCGTTATTTCATACTCTTTCTGAATTCCTGGGATAGGTTCTTTTTCCAGAAAATTCCTGAGGTACTCGTCAGCATATGATGCTGATTCAGTTTTGTCAGCTTCCTTTGCCATTTTTTCCATCATTGTGAGCATATCTTTCTTTTCCCGCTCAAGTTCAGATGCAAGAAATCCAAACCGGCGCACTCTCTCATTTTCAGTAAGAACAACCTCAAGGCTCTTTTCGATCTGATTCTCCTTTGCGCTTACCCCAAGCTGATAGGCGTCAACACTCCTTCCTATAAATGAACCATATCCNGCTCCGGAACCTAAAAATGGTGATTCAGGTTTCAGAGATATTTCCCGGAGACGTTTGTTCAGCATACCTGTATAAAGGGTTTGCATAATCTGATTGCGATAATCACCGTAAAGACCTTTATCAGATTTGGGATGCTTAAAGAAAACTACCGCGGAATAGTCTGTAGCCTCCTTATCGGTAACAACACTTATCAAAGGGTCGCTGTTGCCCGGAATTGGAAATTCGACCCTGCTTTTTGGGTTTAATGATTTGGGAATCCTTCCAAAATACTCCTTCACTTTTTGTTCTGCAATACCGGGATCAATATCTCCGACAACAGCAACAGCCATCAAATCAGGTCGATACCATGTCTTATAAAAACTGCGCAGTGTATCATATGGAAAGCTTTTTATCACATCTATCTTGCCAATAGGGAGCCTTTCCGCATATTTTGAACCCTTCAGCAAAACAGGAATATATTTTGACTGCATCCTGTCATCTGCTCCCAGTCCAAGTCTCCATTCCTCAACAATAACACCCCTCTCCTTATCAATTTCTCCATCATCAAGGGTAACCTGGTGGGCCCAGTCTTCGAGCACCTGGAAGCCCCTGTTGACCCATTCTTCTTTATCAGCCGGAACCTTAAGCATATAAATAGTCTGATCAAAGCTTGTAAATGCATTAAGCTCAGCGCCGAACTTTACTCCCATTTCCTCAAGCATATCTATCATCCGGTTGCTAGGGAAATTCTTCGTGCCGTTAAAGCACATATGCTCAACAAAGTGAGCAAGACCCTGCTGTCCGTCAGTTTCACAAACTGAACCAGCATTAACAGCAAGCCTCAGTTCAATCCTTTGCTCGGGCTTTTTATTTTGTTTAATATAGTAGGTCAACCCGTTTTCGAGCTTGCCGATCTTAATTCCGGGATCAGGGGGGATAGGGTCATCAAGCTTTATGTTCTGTGCATAAAGACCTGTAAATAACAGACACAAAATCAAAATTATAGAAAATTTTAAACCTTTCATTTTATATTAATTATTAAGTTGATTATCCGGATTGACTTTATTAGAAGTAAAATTAGGAATTAAATGCTTTATTCACAAATCAGGAATTATTGCTGCATTCTTTCGGATTTTACCTGAATCCTTTGTTGTAATTTGATTTTTTGAACTCAGGGGAACACAAAGGTGAAGAAAGTATTTGATCATCATTTAATAAAATATTACCTTGGCATTCATATTATTAAAATTTCCCGATTATGAATTCATCGCGCAGAAACTTTATTAAGACAGCATCGGTAATAGCTGCAGGTTCGGTACTTCCGGTTGACATCCTTACAGAAACCCGAACAACGAAGGTTGGTCCGAACGACAAGATTCAGGTTGGACTCATTGGAGCACGAAGCCAGGGATACAGCGATCTGGCCTCTTTTCTGAAGAACCCTGAGGTCGAATGCGTGGCGTTATGCGATATTGACAACAGCTTCCTTGCAAGCCGGACCAGTGACATCGAAAAACTTGGGTTTGCAAAACCAAAACTGTACACTGATTACAGGAAAATGCTTGATGACAAAGATATTGATGTAGTCATTATTGGCACCCCTGACCATTGGCACTGCCTTCAGTTTGTTAATTCCCAGGAAGCCGGAAAGCATGTGTATGTTGAAAAACCTCTTGGTAACTCAATTGCCGAGATAAATATAATGCACAAAGCCGCAATGAAGCATGGTAAGATGGTTCAGGTTGGCCAGTGGCAGAGAAGTCAGCCGCACTTTGTGGATGCTATTAATTATCTTAAATCAGGTAAGCTTGGACGTATACGTACCTGCAAGGCATGGTCGTATGTCGACTGGAAAGGCGCTGTACCAAAGGTACCCGACTCAGCTGTTCCGGAAGGTGTTGATTATAATACATGGCTCGGACCCGCGCCAAAACGCCCTTTCAATATTAACCGCTTTCATTTTACATGGCGGTGGTACTGGGAATATGGCAACGGTTTGATGACAGACTGGGGTGTGCATCTGATTGATTATATTCTTTATGGCATGGGTAAGACCATTCCGGCATCTGTGATGGCTATCGGAGGGAAATATGCTTTCCCCGATGACGATATGGTTACACCAGATACAATGACTGCAGTTTATGATTTCAGGGATTTCACCATGATCTGGGAACACACAATTGGGATTGGTCTGGGCAACTGGANAAGACCTCACGGAATGTCGTACATTGGCGAAAACGGAACCCTTGTACTTGACAGGAATGGATGGGAGGTTGTACCTGAGAAACAAAAGATTGAGGCTGTCCCGGTTCAGAAAAATGTCGGAAACGGACTTGATTTGCATGTAAGGAACTTCCTTGATTGTCTGAAAAACAATACACCTGATAAGCTTAATGCAGGAATCGATATTGGCCGTGGCGTTGCACTGGTTGCTCAGATGGGGAATATAGCTTATAGAACAGGTGAAAAAGTGACATGGAATGATTCAAAACAGTCATTTGCGACCGAAACTGCAAACAGGCTTATAACACCGGTTTACAATAACGGNTATAAACTGCCAAAATATTAATATTCTTTGCCCCTTNGGGGCTGTTGAATAAGTCCACCTCTTTCTTTTTACCCCTAAATCCCCGCCAGCTGGCGGGGACATATTGATTTATTGATGTAAAGCCCCCCTCGGGGGCCTGGGGGGATGGGAGGTTTTTATTCTCCGATAATCTTTATCAGTTTCCCGACAGGAACCTGGTCAGTGAGCTCCAGGTTATTTAANAGGGATAGTTCCTTATACTGCGTCTGGGGTACCCTGTAATATGCAAAAACATCTGAAAGCGGGCCGTTCCTTTGTACAGTTACAACCTGAATCCTTTTAGGTTTAACATTTATTTTGGAGGGATCGGTCAGGTTGGAAAAGGTTGCCATTGATGAATTCATTGTACCTGCGTAATTATTAAAATCTGCTTCAGTTGACACTCCATGGATTACATAAATAAGTCCGCCATGGCTGATAAAATATGAAAGCACCATATTTGTTTGTGTTGCACCGGTCGACTGGTCCTGAGATACCTGTTTGCATTGTGTCATTATCGCCTGTAATCCGTTAACTGTGATTCTCTTGCTTCCCTGTAGCGTAAGTTTGTACTGCGAAATTGTTGTATCAACTGCAGCTTCAAGCGACTTCTGGCTTGACAATGTGAACAGCATCAGAGCTTTCTGGTCGGGAGGAGTGATACTTACCTGTAGAGGAGAGTTTTCCAGTTTCCAACCGTTTGGAAAGGAGAATTTAAATTTAAGCTCGGGATGATAAAAGGTATTTCCCTCGACATATCCCTGTTTTGGATCCTCGCCGTAAATAATGCCATTAATCAACTTCAGGTAGGAATCCTGATTAACCTTGTAACTTCCAAGACCAATCTGAGTCTGCCATTCAGCTGCCTGCTTGTTTACATCGTTATACCTGTCGCCCGGATCGGGATGTGTTGATAGGAACGTCGGAATTCCGCCTTCACTTTCTGACAGACTCATCTTTTGAAGCACCTTAAAGAAATCGGCCATCTTGCGNGCATCATATCCAAGTTTTGTAGAATACTCAACTCCGAGGGCATCAGCCTGCCGTTCATCATCGCGACTGAACTTGAGAAAAAGCAGCTGCATACCCTGAAGAGCATACTGCGCATATTGTGCAAATTTCTCCGAGGCAATCATCCCTCCAATCAGAAGTAGCTGGCCAAGCTGCTGCTTGCTTTGCTGGCTCACAGTATGCCGGGCAGCAATATGTCCCAGCTCATGAGCCATAACACCTTCCAGCTCGGCCTCATTATTCAACTGCGCAAGAATTCCCCGTGTAAGATATATGTATCCACCTGGTACGGCAAAAGCGTTAACAACAGGAGAGTCAACAACTTTCGCATGATATTCCAGATTTGGCCGATGAGAGATTTTTCCAATTTCGTTAACCTTAGTCTGGACAAAATTCTGAAGATTATTATCAGGATATGCCCCGAATGTTGCCATCACCTGAGGATCGTATGTAAGCCCGAGCTGGATCTCCTGTTCTTCCGACATAAGCATGATCTGTTTCTTACCCGTAACGGGGTTAACCGCACAGGAAATCACAAGGATGACATTTGCCAGGAAAAGAAGGATAAGTACTTGTATGTTAATTTTTCTCATCTTAATATAAAATTAGTTGGAAAGGCTTTATTGAACATAAAGGATGAAATGGCTTATTTTCCATAACAAATATCGTTAAAAAATATTTCATCCGGAAAGATGTCGGAAGTCAGGGATCCCTTTCAAATACAATAACCTTTTACCTCTTTTAGAGGATTAAAAATTTCGGTGAATCGATTCGCTTGTTAATTTATTTGACAACAGTATTTTAATTTGCTAATTTAGTAGGTAGCAATGAGAAAAGCCTGTTTATTTAAGCGTGATGAAGACACAGGATCTTGATAAAACCCTTAATATAAGTCCATGGAAACCGGATGCCGGATTAGTACCGCACCTGACAATTGAAACCAACCTGACTTGTAATTTCCGCTGTAGAAACTGTTATAACTACAATAGAAATTATGTCAAAACCCTTGATCAGATAAAAAGGGAGGTCGATCTTGGACTTAAATTAAGAAAAGCTGATACAATAACATTAATTGGCGGGGAGCCTACATTACACACTGAATTACCTGAAATAGTAAAGTATATAAGCCAAAAAGGAATTATTACACAAATACTTACAAACGGATCCAAATTCCTGTCCGACAATGAAGATATTCAGCTGAAAGAGTTAAAAAAAAATGGTCTGGTCAGGATACTTTTACACATTGATGATGGACAGAAAGAATATTTAGATCCTATTAAGTCTATTCATAAGTTTCTCAGGAAAACAGAGAAGCTGAATATTCTCACAACTGTTTCATGGACCATATACAGAAATCAACATATCAGGATTCATGATCTTCTTAAGGAATTTTCGGTTTATTCTAACTTTGACGGACTTTTATGTGTTCTGGAGAAGTCAGTTGATCTGGCAATAAAGCCAGGATATTCAAATATAGACTGGCCATTGCTTTTAAAAGAATATGACAATCTGAAACAGTCAATGAATCTTCAACCATCAGTCTATTTACCATCAAGCACTGATGATGAATCAATTACCTGGCTGGTTTATATGTACTATATCAATTGTGAAACACAGAAAACCTTCAGTTTATCTCCGTCACTTACAAGAACCTATCAAAAGTTATATCTCCGTGTAAAAAAAAGAGAGTTATTTGGTATCCCTCCCATGAGACGTTTTTTTGGACTGACGCTGGTAATTACAGGAATTATTGAATGTGCTATTAAGCTACGCCGGATATCTGAATTAAGGGAATTGCTTAAGAATTCGAAACAAGGAGAGTTAATAAGATATCAGTATCTGGCTATTCAGGACGGTCCGGAATACAATTCTGAAAAAAAGAGAGTGTCAATTTGTTATCACTGCCCTGATGCAACAGTCAGGAACGGTCAAATCTGCCCTGTTTGCCTGGCTGACAGAATAAGTCCTCTGCCTGGAAAAGATCCGCCCCCAGATACACCTGACGATCTGGCAGAATCAGTTTTTGAACACCTAAGGCAGTAAATGAAAAAGAAGATTATCATATTTGTTTATTTTCTTTTATTCTGGATTATTCTGCCATATACGCTTATCAAATCTGCAAACTTACTTGACAAACATTTATTCAGCGGATTTGTCCTGTCAAACTCGTGCAGAAAAACTGGTCTTGTAATTATTGTTCCTGCCTTTCTGTTAATGTTACTTTGTGTTTTCCAATTCCGGAAATACAGCAAAAAGCTGCCTGTCTCAGCGATTCCTTCGGATACTGTTATTCAAAAAGGTCTTTTTTCTGTGTGGAGACACCCTATCTATTTGTTTGCGGTCGTAACTGTTTCAGCATTAGCACTGACTCTTCAATCATACGGATTTCTGTTTGTTGTTGTTCCGCTATTTATCATTTCAGTAATGGTCTATATCAGGTTTGAAGAAAAAGCACTGGTAAAAAGGTTTGGATCAGCCTATAACCAGTATAAGGACCGTACAGCCCTTATTATCCCAGGACTTCAAATATGGTTGAAGATATTGGCATTCCCGATATTTAAAATCTGGTTTGGGGTACAGATTACTGGTAAGGATAATATTCCGGCAGCTCCACCATTTTTTGTAATTGCGAGCCACAGGAATTATCTGGATCCGTTTTTTATAAGCTATTCCCTGCCATGGCCGGTCAGACATATAAGCACTTTTGAGATGTTCAGGACCAGGTTAAAAAGAAAAGTATTTATGATTCTGGGAGCAATTCCCAAAAAGCGTTATGCTCATGATACAAAAAGTGTCATTCTGATGAAAAAAGCCCTGGAGCAGGGGTACCCGATTGGAATTTTTCCATCGGGAGAAAGATCATGGACTGGAATAACGCAGTCATTTAAACCAGGATCTGTTCAACTGCTTAAGAGTTTTAAGAATATTCCCATTCTTCCGGTCCGGCTTGAAGGGAATTATCACCTGTGGCCCCGATGGTCACCACGGATGTTCCGGGCAAAAGTGAGAATCAAAATTGAGGAGGTAATTAATGTTGATGACACACTCACTAATGAGAATCTGGAGGAAATTATAATCGACAGAATAACTCCCCGAAGCAATTCTGAGAAGTCATTACACTGTAGAACTAAAAATATCACCGGGAATTTATCACGCCTTCTGTACCGTTGTCCGATCTGCCATGAATTTGAGACGTTATCTGAGACCCCTCCCCGGGAACTTAAATGCAGCAAGTGCAATAATATTATTGAGATAGATCACCAGTTCAGCTTGAATTTTACGTCAGGCGGGAAGGCTTATTCCCGTAGCATCGATGAATTGTACAATGAAATTAGGATTAATCCGGTTGACCTGATTCAAATTAAAGCAGGTGAATTTATCAAAAAAGAAAGTTACGTTCCTAAAGACCTTAGTGCTTTATTTCGGGAGGTATGCACCCTTTACACGGAACAGGATGAAAATTTTATCATAATTGGGAAAGGAATTATTTACCTGACTGAGGAGGAGATCTGTTTTGTTCAGGATGACAATAAAGATGAACTTAAAGTCGGATTACAAAAAGTCGGTGCTGTTTTAATTGAAAGCTACTACAGGCTCCAAATATACCTTCCTGTTGAAAAAAGGCTTTATCAGGTTATTCTTGAAAAAGCAAGTGTTATCAGATTACAGGATACTATATTACTCCTGATGGAAAGGTCGGGTTATGAAAAACCTCTCACCCGATAATTAAAAGAATTCTATGAGATTTTATGAGTTTAGAAAATGGTTTTTTGACATTGCACGGGGGAGTGACGATTACATTATTCTTTTTTTAACAAGGATTAAACTGGGGAGGAACTACCGTATTTATTTCCAGATGCATGGTTCCAAAAGAGACCCTGGTCAGTCATTTACACCTTATATTTCTTGCATCAGAAGCCTTAGGCAGAAAGGGAGTGATGACAGAGTATTGCTTTTTTATGAAGGAGATATCCGGTTTGACAATAGTAACTGTTCGATCAAACTGGAATTTGAGGAGTTTAAGGTCAATCTGTTGTATAGTTCTGACAAGATCTTCTGGCCTGAAAATTCTGTCTATTACGATAAAAAGAAAAATGGTACTATTGAATGGAAACCTTTAATACCCGGAGGTAATGTCTCAGGCAGCATAAATACCCGGGACGGACTGAAGACATTTATTGATGCACGGGGTTATTGTGATGAGGTAATTTCAACTATTCTCCCATGGAAAGTTCCGGTCAGTCAGCTTTACTGGGGACGCACAAATAATGCTAAGATTAACATTTCATATTCATTTATGAGGGATCGCAATTCAATCCATGAAACATCAAGATTGTACCTGAACGCAGCTGGTCGCGTTTACATTTTAGATGGTTTCACCTTTAAAATAATTCAGTACAGGAAAAGTACATCGATGGATCTCATTTTTGCTGATAGATATATTATTCAAGGCACTTCCGGTGATCTTATGATCACAATAGAAGTCAGTGATCATGAGGAAATGATAATAAATGATTTCATGGATTACAGAAATGAATACGGGAAGGTGGCTACAAGTCTAATCCGGTGGATTTCACGGAATCCGCACGGAATTAAATTCAGCGCTGAGGCAAATATTGATATCCGAATACTCAATGAAACCTATAGACTGGAAAGGGAGAGGTTTGTAGACGAATATGTTGAGTTTCAGCTTTAATTTCTAATCTGAAATGTTGTTATCCTGTTTATCAGGTGAGTCTAAATGTGTTATCGCTGAGCCATAGGTTTTCATTCTGATCCCTAATATTATCATGGATAATATCAAAAAAACTGAACCGTAAATTAAGCTGTATATTACCTGAGAGCTTATCGAATAATCGCTGAATGAAGATATAACAGCGACCTGTGAAGGATTAAAGCCAGGCAGGAGTCTTATGATGAATTTACTGGGAGCTGCTGAATAGTATATTGGATTCTGAAGCCAGCCAATGTCGAGGTTAGCAAGCAGGACAATAACCAGAATTCCTTCAAGTTCCTTTTTAAAAATTGCTCCGATGAAGAGGCCAAATGAACCATAGACAAACCCGCAGAGAACATAACCCAGAATCACTCCGGAAAAATGTTTTGGTGTCATAAGCATTAACCCGAGTCCGCCTGTATACACCCCTAGTACTACAACAACACTGATTACAAATACTAATTTTGTAAGGGATAATTCAATAGCACTGTAACCGCAAAGTTTTTGCCTTTTGCTGGCTTGGGTATTTTTTTGCATAATGTTCAGTGCCAGAAAAGAAGTTATAAAACCTGCTGCGGCAAGGCCGATGTAAATCAACCCAAGATCTTTTGGCTTCATCAATATCACAGCTTCTTTTGGAGCGGAGGCAATCTTTATCAGTATTGGAATATCACTTGTCGTGTAAAATGCTATAAAATAAAAAATTGCGGGAATCAATAACAGAAGCAATAAGGTAATTCTGTTTCTGAATGTCTCTTTTATTATAAATAACAAATTATATGTTACTTTATGAATTCTCATAACAGATCCCCGTTGCTTAATTCCCATATTTTATCCATTCTGGATTTATCATAAATAAAATGTGAAACAATTAACAGAGTTTTTCCCTTTTGCTTTAGTTTTCCTGAATAATCCCAGAACCTTAAATAAGTGTCCCAGTCGAGAGATGAATACGGTTCATCAAGCAGTAAAAGGTCAGGATCATGCAATAATGAGATTACAAGATTGAGCTTTTGCCTTGTACCTTCGCTCAGTTTTGAGCAAATGCTTTTTTCGTAGCCTTTAAGGTTAAATGTTTCAAGCAGAATTTTTCTATGCTCCTCATATTTTTGCAGGTACTCTTTCCTGTTTAACCCGTAGGCTAGTGAGAACAGGGTAATATTTTCGGCGACAGTAAGGTTTGAAAATAAATATGGTTCCTGCGGACAGAAGCCCGTTCTGCAATTGATTTCAACGGTACCTGTATTTGCTTTCCAGAATCCGGCAAGAATATTCAGCATTGTAGTCTTTCCGCTTCCGTTTTCTCCGACCAGGCCATAAAATTTACCCCGGAAAAGTTCAATATTAATACCTTTTAGTACAGCCTTCCCGCCAAATGATTTACAAATGCTGTTTGCAGTCAGAATCGGAGTATCCTTTATCATCAACCGGATCTAATCTTTAATGCAACGAACCGAGAAACCATTCTTTTTGTTGAATTCCACACTCGATAATTCCACTGAATAGAGCCATCTTGCAAAGGCTTCTTTAGTATTGGCTGAAGTGGATGACCACCAGTGGCAATCAGATATTGACGGGTCACATTCACCGGGGGTCTCAAATCCAATTATGGTATCACGAATTCCTCCCGGAACAGCCCAAAAGAGATTATAATTAATATTATCAGGATAATCAGTCCATTGCATTATCTCAGGTTTCCTTAAGTTGTTTCCTGATTCCGTACCTAGAAAATCCGAAAGTACAGTCCATTCCGCATCTGAAGGAACGTGGAAACCGACCGGGCAAAGTTTGCCTTTATTGACTGCATACCAGTTATAAAGTGCTCCCTGGGTGGCTCCATTAGCCGCTCTGTCGTTATTAAACCAGCAATAACCCGGGGATCCAAGGTTATCCCATTCATTCTGGCTGGCAACCAACGGAACAGGTGTTCCATCATTAAATATCGTTGTTGCAAGGTTTTCCGTTAACCATGTTTGTGTACCTAAAGTTACACTATTGTAAAGTTTTCCATCTAGATCAACGACAACTGGTCCGGTTGCAAAAGTGATCTGGGCGCCATAGGTAACTCCTGCTTGATTTGACCCATAGGCCCTGACATAATATTTTGTACCGGCGGTCAACCCGGTCATGAAACTTGTAAATGAAGGATATGAACTCAGATCGAAGGAATCAATTGTATCAGCTATAAAAGAAGCATGAACAGTTGGATCAGGATTTGTGCTCCAGCAAACACCCCGTATTAACCTAGACGATCCACCTGCGTCCGATATTCTGCCGCCGCATATAGCAGCTGATGATGCAATTGTTGTTACTCCTTTTGTTGTTACACCTTCAGGAGCAAAGATTTGACGTGTGCTGAAAGTAATGTCCTCACCATAAGCTGTTCCGATTGAATTAGTGGCATAGGCTCTGACATGGTAAGATTTGCTATGAACTAATCCTGTCACAAAGCTCAGGTATTCACCCGGAGCACTACCGGTACCGCTTCCATCTCTGGTTTTGGTGCTTAATGATATTGTTGGATCTGCATCAAGGCTCCAGCAAACACCATGTTGCATAACCATATCCCCGCCATCACTTAGTATTTTATATTTTACAACAGCTGATTCTTCCGTAATTTCTGTTATCCCGAGAGTATTAACGGTAGGTATCACCTCCTTTTTGCAAACCGACAGAAACAGCAGAACAAGAGATAAAATTATCAAAGGAAGTTTCCAATACTTTGTTTCCATGAGACCAGATTTATTACAGGAAACAACTTACTGCAAATCGGTTAACTGAATCTCAAAGTTATAAAACTGATAAACAAAAGTCAATTTTATTATTAATAGCGGAATTTATTCTTTAACAGCAACGGCTATTTTAGAATCGGCAGTTCCATAATAGAGGAACCACTTTTTCCTGAAAAATACAAGACCTTCTACAAAACAAACATTGTTCACCTCTCCGGTTTTTTCATATGTCTTGTCAGGATAGATGAAGTATTTGTCCAAACGATCGATCAACTTATAGGGATACTTTTTATCAAACAGAGCCTGACCGGCAGAATATGTAAATGAAGGCAATCCGGGATCATTATTGCTGAGAGCATTACTGCTGTTATAGATCAGCAGGATTCCCTGGTCACTGATCAGGGCGAAGGGCCCGGGTTCCACCAGACGGCTGTCGAAATATCCGGGCCGCGGCTGCAAAACTGANATCATCTTTTTATTTTCATCATTCTCTACAACCGTCCAGTGGATAAGATCTTCAGAGGTTGCCATGAACAGATCGGTATCACCAAAGTACATCCAGTATTTGCCGCCGATTCTGGCCGCAATTATTCTGTCGCCAGCCAGTTTTGATACAATGGCTCCTGATTTTGACCAGGTTTCCTTATATTTTCCTTCCCCCAGTACCAATCCGTGTTTTGTCCAGCTTCTTAAGTCAGGGGAGGTTGCCAGGCAAAGCCTTGCAGTTTTACCATCATATGAAGTATATGTAAGAATGTAAATACCATTCTCCCCTTCTACAATCCTTGGATCCTCCACCCCACCTTTCCATTCATACAATTGCATGCTGTCGCTGTCGGGGAAGAAAACCGGGTTTGGTTGTTTTGTAAAATGCAAACCATCGCTGCTTACCGCAAGTCCCAGTCTGGAAGTCATCTGGTTGTCCTGTGCCCTGTAAATCATATAGACTTTATCATCTTTTACAACAGCCGAAGGGTTCAGAACATTTCTCTCTTCCCATTTTATTTCTTTATTGTTTAAGGGGCAGAAAAAGAGCTGGTCCGGAGAAGGTTTTAATATGGGATTTATACTGTCGGCTTTAACGAAACCTATCAATGCCCAGCCTTTTGAAGCATCCGGGTTTGTTTTTTCATCAGGGACATTATTGTAACAGGCCGATAAAATAATAACTCCAATAAAAAAGAGCTTCGTTTTCATACCTTCTGAATTCTTGTTCAGGTTAAAGTAAGCAAAAATTTAATCACTGGTAATCTGTCATACAACGAAATTAATCCTGGGATTTCAGAAAAAAATAATTATCAACCTGTTTCCTGTCCGGATTACTTAATAAGATGAAGTTTCCCGGTCTCCAATCCGGCAGGGAGACCCTGTGGGTAACGGGCAAATTTTACGAATTCATCAAAGCTGCTCTTGTCAGGATATTTCAAAGTTGCATTACTCCGCGTTTCGGCTAGGCCGAATAAAATGCCAAAACCGGCTACTGGTGCCCCTAAAAGCACGAATCCGCCTCCAGTACTATTGGCAATTTCCCCGACAATATTCGGTATAAATGATAATAATCCAGATACTGGCCAGATTGCAGCCTGAGGATTGAAAACATGAAGTTTTGCTGATATTATGTTTTTAACTGTTAATGGGACAAATGCAGTTTCTGTAAGAACATAGGCAGTATCCTCATTCAGGGCAATAAGTTCTCCCGATAAATTGAGTTTCAGGGCTGCTGTATCTCCGGTACCATAAGAAATGTCAATCCAGGAGCCGGTGAAGCTGTTGCTCACCTCCCGGGGACTCAANNTGTACCCGGCAGGTACAAGTGCACTTCTGCATCCTCCAAAAAGGATCAGAAATCCAAAGATACCTGTCAAAATTTTAATTCTTTCTGACATATCTGCTGTTCCAGAAACTTTCTTCCATTACAGGTTCAGTCTTCTTAAAATCATCTGCCGCCATCTTCATAAAAAGCCAGGGCATTCCGAAAAAGAGAGCAGCTTTCAAATGGTTCTCTTCCCTGAGCCATGGTTCTCTCATCCATTCTATATAATATCCCCTGCTTTTAAGGAAAATTTCATAATTACCAGGAAAATCAGGGAAACTGTAATATAAATCATAGACATCACCNGGAAGAGTTACAAGAGGATTCTGCGGATCCCTCAAAAGACATTCAGGGTTGGTTGTTATACCTTTTTCTGAAATCACAAGTGATGGTTCTATTATAGTTGGATTTACCTGTTTCATCAAGGTGCCNAGTGCCANATAATTAATTCTCCATAATCCTTTTGTCAGACGCAGACGCATGTTTAGCTCTTTTGAACCTGTGCGGGGCAAACGAATAAGATGTATATCTGAGGCAATGGGTCCGTTTTCAGCTATTTCGTTCAACTTGACCCATTTGCCGTCGGAGTTCCTTATAAACAACTCTATTCCTCCAAGCAGTTCCCGGACCCTGTCAACCCTTTTTTGCAATGATTTGTCGCCGCTTTCAATCCGGGAAGCAAAATACCCTGCTGAACTGCCCAGATATGCCAGACTCTGGTAAAAAAGGTAAGTTGTCATTAATGTTTGTCTGCAGCCAATAATAAAGCCCANGTCACCTTCAGGCACATTGTCGAAGGTTAGTTCTATAATTTCTTTTGAAATGAGGTTATTCCGATCGCTTTCACTGTACCTTTCCATTTTGTCCATCGCAATTACTTTTTCCAGGCAATCGCCTTCAGGTGCTGTNCATAGTGCAGGACTTTGAATATGGGATGTCTGAAAGAAATCACCTGTTTCGGTTGCAAATACTCTGGAATCGGCTTCCCGTGGTAATAACAGGATGTTGGCGGACCGTATAGTGTGAGTCTCCAGAGCCTCATTAGTTAACCTGAGACTAAAAATCTTATCNGTCGGACATGCCGACCATAGCATATCAATATCATCTTTCTCATAAATACTTAAAATGCTTGATGAGAAGCCTTCGGCCATAAGGGTAGTATCATTGCCATCCCAGGAATAAAAAGTAGGGCACGATCCAAAACAAGCTTTAGGATTAATAAGGCAGTATGTAGTAAGTCCGAGGCTTGCGACTGAAATAAGTGTCATTGCGATAGCTTTGCCTCTCAGATTCTTTATGCTGTTGACTTCCAGCAAAGCCACATCAGGTAGGGCAATTTTAAATACAGAATCTATAACAATACCTGATTTATGAATGTTGAATTTTACAATATCCCGATACTTGTCATAATAAATACCATAACCATCAATTGTGTCCGATGTTTCATAAGTGATCAAAGAATCGAGCATAAAGAGTGAACCGTCTTTCATATGAACCTTTACATTCTTAACTGAAGAGTATGAATTAATCAGATGCGGGTCATGCATTCCCCTGATGAGAGTCGTAGCGCAACCGCAGTTCATAAGGATTACAGCAAACAGGAAAAGAATAAATCCGCCCGGCACTATTTTTGTCTGCTTCATGATCAGGTATTTAGTGCGTACCTTTAAGTAAAGGTACACTATAATAACACCTAAAGTCAAATTTATTTTTGAGTGTGAGTGTGAGTGCGGGTTTTGAGGAAAAAAGAATGAGAGTGCTCGCTCTCGCTCTCACTCTCACTCTTTTTTCTGCTCCCCTGACTACTGAAAGTTGCTACCGGTTAAGCGAACTGCAGCTTAATATTTCTTTATATCACTAATGATTGTCGTCATATCCTCATTAAAAGATATTGTCGATTCAGTGTTTTCAGAAATACCCTTTGTGTGATCTCTGTTGAGTCTGATAAGAGTGGCTTTGGGATTATTACGAACCATGGCTTCAAAAGGGAATCTTATTATTCCGGGAGTGTTGTATCCTACACCCAGTTCAAGAAATACAGACGATTTCCCTTCAGAGCCAGATATGAATTTTCTATAATTACTCTCGGAAATATACCAATTACTGTCCTGGACAAAAAAATTATCCTTCCGAAGATTGACTTCCATATTTCCCCCACACACATGACATTTGGGAACCAGTGATGGTGGTATCCCGCAATCTATTGTTTCTGAAAGCATTTGTTCAACAATCTTTTCATCAGAGTACAGTCTATCATGGCAGGCTTTCTCACACTGTAAATATCCATAGTTGCCCTGGACCTCAAAAAATCTTGACTTTTCAACCCCTGCTTTTGTGAACTGTCCCTCAACATTTGTAGTAATGACAAAGTAATCCTTTGATGAAGTAAGCTCCATCAAAGTAATATACAATTTCTTAACGGGTGTTTCAAACAGGTTTAAACTGATGTGTCTTGCCCAGTATGCCCACTTTTCTTCCTGTGTTCTGAAAGGATAAAAGCTGGAAGTGTAAAGATCTTTCATCCCGTATTTTTCGATGAAAGGCTTGAAGTTCTTGNTAAACCTGTTTCCATCATATTCAATCCCAGCCGCTGCGGAAAATCCTGCTCCTGCTCCGATAATAAGTTNTTCAGCATTTTTAATCGCAGTTCGAGCCCTTTTAATTCTGTCTGAAAATAATTCACTCATACTTTACCGCACTCTAATATTTGACTGTAAATGGAATAATCAATATCCTTGTAAACATTAAAAACCACTGTCTCAATTCCGGTGTATTTGTATTCTCCAAAATATTCGCATACTGTCCTTACAGCAATTTCTGCTGCGTGCTGATTCGGGAACCTGTATTCACCTGTGGAAATGCAGCAGAAAGAGATGCTTTTCAGATTATTTTTTTCAGCTAGCAAAAGACATGAATGATAACAGTCAGCCAATTGACTCTCTTCCTTTTGTGTCACTCTTCCATTGATAATTATTGGCCCCACAGTATGAATTACAAAATTTGACGGAAGGTTATATGCTTTAGTAAGCTTTGCCGAGCCTGTTGGTTCCGGATGATCCTGTTTCTTTATAAGTTCATTGCATTCCAATCGTAACTGNATNCCTGCTGCCGAATGTATTGCATTATCAATACAGGAATGCAGCGGCACAAAACATCCAAGCATCTGACTGTTGGCAGCATTTACAATTGCATCAGCTTTAAGTCTTGTTATATCTCCCTGCCAAAGCTTAAGCCTGTTGTCAATTGGAGATAACAGAGCCTGNTTTAATCTGACTATCCCTTTTTCATGAAGCTGTTTTTGCAATTCTTTGTCCTGAGCTTTGAGAAAAAGTTCTGAAATTGGAACAGGGGGCCGAAGATTCATGAGNGAACGCATAAGTTGCTTTTTNCCAACCATTTCTGATGGGATAATCAACTGCCTGTACTCAGGTTGTTCTTCGAGCAGGGAATTCAGAATAAAATCGAGATCATCCAATTTTAAAAACAGATAATTATGTTATTTTTTCAGAAAGTCAATTGCGAAGCTGTAAAGGAACATGCGGACAAAACCTGCAACTGGAAAGTAAATGTTTCCCTTGCATCAATTCTACTTTGTGAATAATCCTGCGCCCATATCAGAACCCAATGTGCCAGGTAAAAGATGCAAAAAATTACGTTTTGTTGGATCCCTTTCGATTTGCAGTGATCCTTCCTTTTTGATAATAACATCATTGCCATATTTTAATCTTTTCGGATCGNCAGGTTCTCCGTAACCAAAAGCACCACCTCCCTTATTTACAAGTGAGTTATACCCTACTACAATCGAATTTGACAAAAAATATGTTCTGTTTTCATCCCTCCCTACTTCCCAGAATACATTATTGTTGCTGACTACATTATTGTAGAATTTGAAATCATCNGCCACGGTCCATGACCAGACGGCTGCCCCATAGTTGTCAATCATAAGGTTATGGTGCATTTCGCATCGTTCAGCGGGTTTGTCAGAAAACCAATATACCACTGCATCTTTGCACCTGTAAAATACGCAATGATCAACTACAATTCCCTGTCCGCTGGCTAATATGCCAAGATGATTCGGAATAACAAGTTCATCACCAACAAACAGGCATTGAGTAATCCTGAGATCATCCAGGTTTCTGCCTTCTCTGACAATTGGATAATTTCGTCTTACCATTCCTTCCTTGGGCCTTTCATGAACCGGGGTGCCTAAGACTCTCAAGCCCTGAATTGTAACATAGCTTGTTTCAATCTGGATACCGTATGAAGCCCCTCCAAGCGGATCCTGTCGTCCGTTAGGTTTAAAATCAAGAGGCATTGTAGATATGATTACAGGCATCTTGCCAGGATTCCAGTCTTCATCATCCGGTAATTCGGTTGCCCTTATTGTTAACCGCTGATCTTCTGAAAAATGCCAGTTTGCAGGATGAAATGTTACAGTTGCTGCAAGACCGTAGATTCCTTCTGAAAGGTAAATTGTAATCGCTCCGGTTCCGTTGGATTGATTTACCCTTATGGCAGCTTCATTCAATGTTTTCAATGGTTGTTCCTGCGAGCCGGGGTTTTGATCGTTTCCAGTGTTTGGATTTATATAGATATCATTTTTTTGTGCTTCAACAGCAGGACTCATTACAAATGCCATAAACATTATAATGATAATTGATTTCAATGTTTTCATAATACAGATATTATTAAATATTATATTCTGACAATTACTTTTCCGTTAGCTGTGTTGTTTTCCATTAATGTGTGTGCCTGCCCAATCTCATCTAAGGAAAATACTCTTGAGATGATCGGGCGGAGTTTATGTTGGTTCAGATGTTCGAAAATATCATTTATTATTTCCTGTGTGGGATAATTGCTGAAAAAACCTGTCAGGTAGATCCCCGATGGCAAGTCCTTTATAGGATCAAAGTTATTCAACATCCCTTTTCCCCCTAGTACTCCGGTGGAGCAAATAATTCCATGATGTCTTACCAATCTGGCTGACTCCAGAAGTGTTGAAGGACCAATCAAATCAAGTACCTTATTTACACCCTTNGGATGCAGGCTGAAAAGCTGTTCTNNAAAAGTTTCGTTATCAATCAGGACATTATCAGTACCTTGGCTCAATAATAAATCACGCTTGTTTTCATTTCTTGTTGACGCAAGAACAGTTCCACCAACACTTTTTACAAGCTGGATCGCTGACAGACCAAGGGCGCTTGTACCCCCTCGTATTAAAAGAATATCTTCAGGTTTAAGTTTAAGACTGTCAAAAAGCGATCCGTATGCGGTATAGTATGTCTCCGGAATAGCTGCTAANTCTTCCCATCCAAGAGTTGTATCAACTTTAAATACATTTTTNGAAGGTACAAGAGTGTATTCCGCATAACTTCCATCAAAGCTTCGACCCATTCCACCCATTAAAGCTATTACCCTTTGACCCTTTGTGAAATTACTGTCGCATGGATCTTCAATTTCACCCGCACATTCTATACCCGGAATCCTGGGTAATTTNATGTATGGGGAATTGGCTTCATATGATCTCATTATAAGTTCAGAACGATTTATTCCAAAGGCTCTTACTTTTATCAGCACCCACCCCGGTTTTCCTTCAGGAACCGGAAATTCACTTATATTAAGTTCTTCAGGTGAACAGGATTTGTATAGTACGATTGCTTTCATCGCTATTTTATATTCAAACTGCAATCTTCTTCCAGCATTGGGGATCTGCTCCGTAATAATCGCCTGTATAACCGTATGTCACAGCCGGACAGCCACGGCAGAATCTCTTTAATTCGCATGATGAACATTTTTCGAACTTTGAATAATCCCTGTAAGAATCCATTTTNTCGCTAAGGAAGATATCATAAAGATTTTCTGTGAATACATTCCCGATATTGCTTTCAAAGCGTCTGCANGCATAAACATCCCCTTTCGGAAGGATAGTGAGATGACAGTTGGCACAGTTGCAACCCTCATAGATAACATCTTCATTAAGGNTTTCAGGAATTTTGAAAAGGCCCTTTTCGTGTAAAAATAGNGTCCACAAATGATCCTTGAGATTGAAGCTTGTTCCGCTTTCTTTATAAAGTTCAAATTTTTGCCAGCATATTTCAAGCAACTCCCGGTATTTTTCGGGTGTCAGGTGTGTACTTTTTTCAAAACTAGTCGGTGCATACCTTGCAAATGCAAAAACATTGACTCTATTTTCAACAACGATATCAATAATCCCGGGTAATTCTTCAGCATTTATCCATGAAACAGTAGTCATTATTGCACTTCGTATCCCTGCATTATGGAGGCATTTCAATTTTTCAAATGTTATATCGAAGGAACCCTGTTTTCTCATCGCATCATGGGTTTCCCTTAATCCGTCAATCGAAAGTTGATACCTCTCGCATCCATAATCTTTTAACTTTTTACATACTTCATCATTCAGGTGGAATGGATTTCCAAGGATCGTGAAAGCAATCTTGCGTACCTTAAAGAGTTCCATCAAATCCCAGAAACGACTATGTAATATGGGATCACCNCCTGTAATATAGAAATAAGGAATACGATTCGCCTTTTTGCACATATCCTGACAATTTTCAAATACAGATTCTATTTCAGTCCAGGACATCTCTTTCAGTGTTGTATGATTGTTTTCTGAAAAGATATAGCAATGCTGGCAGCGCTGATCACAGCTATCGGTTATGTGCCATTGAAAAGCAAAGTATTCCATAGCTTTTGATTGGTTAAGAAGGTTCCCGGTCTTGAAATTTGACCGGGAACCTTAAAATCTTACTTCTCGCTGACTCCACATGAGGAACCACAGGCAGAGGTTTTTGGCTTGCTGTCACCTTCTCCAGTGCCACAGGCTGAAGGTTTCGGACTACTTTCACCAACTCCGCATGATGAGGGATTGGGTTCGCTTTCACTTGCTCCACAAGAAGATGGTTTTGGACTAGCATCGCCATCTTTTGAGCCACACGATGAATCACAACTGGAAGAAGTCATGTTATCTGTGTCTGAAGCCATGTAGCTTTGTGCAGAGGTACGTGAATAATATTCACCATCTCCTGCCCATCCGTTTAACTTGTTTAAATTGCTCATTATCTCTTTATTTGGTAATTATCTGCAATAATACTCCGGACTGACAGAACCAACAAGTGGGTATGTAAAGAACCATTTTAGTTAGAAATACTGATTATCAGTAATATATATGTAAATATTTTATTAAAATAATCACCATCAATTATAATTGTAATGACCTTAATTCTTTATTACTCTCTAATAGAGTATAAGATGTATATTTGTATGTAAAAACAATAGCATGAAAGAACTTGATTTACAATTCCCGACCTGTCCGATCAGAAATGTATTAGGAAGGTTTGCCGATAAATGGTCTCTGCTTATTTTATGTAACCTTCACACTAATGGCAAGATGCGTTATACGGAAATTAGAAAAGCAATGCCCGACATTTCACAAAAAATGCTCACATGTACTCTGAAACAGCTTCAAAATGACAATCTGTTGAAGCGAAAGGCTTATGCTGAAATCCCGCCACGTGTTGAGTATTCGCTTACAGAANTTGGTGCCAGTCTGATGCCTATTATTGGGAAGATGATAGAGTGGGGGCAGGAGCATTTCGAGGATGTTACAAAATAACGAACGGTTATTTTATATACGAAATACAGGAGAGTATGAGGTGCTTTAACCCTCAAAATAATTGTTGAAATCACTTGCGTGAGGTTTGCACGTTTCCCGGAAAGTCCTTTTTTAAAAAGTAAGAGTTGCAACCACCCTCTAAAGGCGTGAGTGTGAGTGTGAGTGCGGGTTTTGAGGAAAAAAGAATGAGAGTGCTCGCTCTCGCTCTCACTCTCACTCTTTTTTCTGCTCCCCTGGCT
>JGI20214J51088_10000264_pt1 | contig 38258 bp, 49 predicted proteins | sample WetSurMetagenome_FD_51088 | JGI IMG/M metagenome (IMG submission 51088) | reverse complement strand
GGTTGGGGATCAGGTTTGGGCTCAGGTTGGGGATCAGGTTGGGGATCAGGTTGGGGATCAGGTTAGGGATCAGGTTAGGGATCAGGTTGGGGATCAGGTTTGGGATCAGGTTAGGGCGACATCTTATTGGGCAATCAAAGTCGTTTTAGGACTTCCCATCAAACATTGGTTTTTTGATTTCTTAAAACTTGGAATAATGATCGTATTTGTCCAAGGGAAAGCAAAAGTATTCGGTAAACATGGTAAGTATTTAGGAGAATATAACGAAAGTGATTTTAAATAACTATGAATCTTATCTTTTTTATCATAATTAATTTTCTAATGGGTATTGGGATAACAGAATGGTTAAGGAATATATGAATTACTCACAAATTTATGGAGGATATGATTATGAACCAGAAAGACGACAGTTTAGTTGGTCAGTTCTTATTAATAAAACAATCAGCTTTTTTATTGGTTGTCTTGCAGTCGCTGTTATTTACGCTCTTGGATTTAAAACAAGCCAAAACATAAACGGATGGATCAATCAACCGATTATAACGCCAATAGCAGGGCAATCTGCCCAACTTAAATAATATGAAATGGTTAAAAGAATTATGGTGGAGTTTATTAGGAAGATGTTGGAACTGTGGATCATGGAATATCCAAAGTCATATAAATGGAAAAGATTATTGTGAAGATTGTAATGCAGGACAGTAGCAAATTAACAAGTGATTGAGGATTGTAAGCTGGATGTGGCGGAATAGACGGGGAAGCTATCAAGGCAACAATAGTAGACGCTAAATTGGCAATAATTGAGAGTCCATCACGATAAACATTGCTAAGTCGCCAAGGCTTATGTAGAGTGACAAACGGAAATCTCTACCATTCAGCTTAAAGTCCTTAATCCAAACTATTCCCTCTTGAGGGAGAAAAATATGATAGACGAAATATATACTCAATTAAGTAAATATTTACATGACGATAGATATTCAGATAAGTCTGCCTATGGGAAAATAATTCAGGCTATTATTGATGTTTTACCAGAAGATTGGGAAAAGCAACAAGTACCTCCTGGTATGTTAAAACGTATGTTTATGAAAGAAAAAACAATTAAAGAAGGAAAAATAGATGATGCGTATATAGATGGTTATAACCAAGCTATAGATGATATGCGTAAATTATTAATAGAAGATTTAGTTTAACCCCTCTCACAAGAGGAAAGAGGAAGGGAGGTGAATTATGAAATTACAACTTGATACAACTAATAAGACTATCAAAATAGAAGAAAATATTAAATTCTCTAAATTGATTGAAACATTAAAAAATATGTTTCCTAATAACGAATGGAAGGATTTTACGTTGGAAACTCATACCACAATCAATAATTGGAATTATCCGATTATTTACAAAACATATCCCCAATGGTGGGAGCAGCCGTGGTACTGTAATACAGTAAATACTGAATACAAAAGCAACTTAAATACTGCTGAATATAAAGCGACAACAAATGGTGTTGGAATAACTAATGGAGAGTCAATTAAATCAGCATATCAGCTAAAAGGCGGTGTTTTTAACGTAGAAATGTAGTTTTTTTACCTTTTCCCTTTTCTAAGGGATGAGGCAAGAAGATATGAAAAAACGAATATTACCATATAAAAAAATGATTGAAGCCATAGATAATTTAGTGGATAACGATTGGGGATTTGATATGATTGATGGTCATTTTCGCTTTGATAGAAAGACTACCGAAGCGATTGATATTCCTTATAAACAATCAGAGGCAAAAGAAATGGCAACTGTATTAGGTAGAATTTATATGATAGCTCATTGTGTTCATTGTAAAGCGTGTACGCCTAATTTGGAGTTCTAACTATGTCAAAAACAGATGATGAAAAAGAAATAACAGTCCCAAGAGACTGGTTTAAACAATTACTAGTAATAGCGGATTTGGCAGAAAATGAAATAAATTTACATCAAAATAGTATTGTAAATGCGTGTATTCCTGAACGGGTACACCAGCTTTTAGGTTATATTTCCAGTGCAAAGTTTATTTTACGAAAGGATTAACTATGTCAAAAGCAAAGGGAAAATGGAAATTTGAATATGGAGTGGCTGTATTTGTCGGTAAGAAAAAAGTTTCGGAATATAAATTTAAAACCGAAAAAGATATGGCGTATTGGTTATATAAAAACGAGGTAGTTCTAACTCACTCATAGAGTTTGAAAGGAAAAAATGGATAATTACAACTTCCCTAAACAACCGATTATAGATTCTCTTAGTTGTGCATTGTTTATTTTTGTAATGTTAGTAGTTATGTGGTATTCAATGATGGGGGTTAGATAACTACTTATTAAGTGATTCTAAAACTTTTACTGCAACTTCTAAATTTGCAAAAGGCATCATTTCACGATTTTTTGTATTAAATAAAACTGTAGCTCCTGGTGGTTGGCCCCGACCTAATTGTTTTGATCTGGCATATTGGTCATCCATCTTATAAGTCCCGGTTCTAATCTGAACGTAGTCGTGCTGTTGGCTGTCATTATTTCTCCAGCCATGAGCAATCTCACTGACATGAGTGTGGCCCATTGCTCCAACATCAAATTTACCCTGGAATTCATATGCTCTTTTAGTTGCGTGATTAGGATTAAAAGTAGAATTGAAGATACTTAATCCATGATGAAGATATAAATCATATTTAACTTCATTAAAGAAAGTATGGACAAATCCTCCGGTTCTAAGTAGGGGAGATTTCATTTGTTTAGACCATAAAGTTTCTAAATTCAATCCTGATTGAGAGAAAGTCCACCCATCATGATTCCCGCCACATCTAGCAATTACCTTATCCTGTTCGTCTAAATGAAATAGCCACCATGTAATAAACTCTGCTTGCTGTTCAGGATTCCAAACCCCTTCAAATAATCCCTGATGAAATTTAGGCAATACAAAATTATCCCTCTCATCCCCGACAATCGCTTCATAGAGTCCGGGGGTTTCCAATACTAAAGTCTGGTGATGATCCCACAACTCATAATTAACCTTGTCGCTTCCCAAGTGCCAGTCTCCAGTGAAAAAGATTCCCACCCATGGCAAACCAGTCTGAATTTTAACTGTAGCTTCGTTTTGAGATACATCCATCTCAGTTCTTTGACGCTGATCTTCAATTGCCGACTGGAGCCATTTTTGGGGTTCAATGAAGGGATGTTTTTTGTCAGGATGGGAGATAAGGGAGGATTGCTGAATATCTTTAGTATCCCCTTGTCCATTAATTATCAACTGTTCTTTCATGCTTCCTCTTTTCTAGGACTGGTGTCCTGTTCAATACCTTGTATGACTGTTAAAGTATTCTCAACTATATAAACGTGGTATCTGTAAGCCTCGTAGAGTTCAGGCTGATTGTTCATTTCAGCGAAAGTCTTGAGCCATGAATTAGCCTCCCTAATCACTTCAAGCGAATCCTCACCAACACACTTTGCATCCAAAGCGTCAATATTCTTATCCATTTCTTCAAGTTTACGCTTAAAGATTTCACTGACTGTTTCAGTTACTTTACCCCAATATTGTTTTTGTTCTAAAGCATTCATATACGAAAAGAGAGCGTATTGCTACGCCCTCTTGTATCTGCGTACTTCCGATAATTAAAATCCGGTAATTCCCTTGAAACTACCCTCAGTTTTTGTATCAGTTTTATATTCGTGTACAAACTTATCCACCCATTTCAAAGCTATAGTAATAATGGGTATCCACTTCTCATCTATCTGCGGGACAATCACTGTTAAAAGCCAAGCTACAATTCCCAACACTACTAATCGTGCCGGTTCTTTTAAAGATTCCCATAACGCTGTCCATTTAGGATCAATTTTAGCCATAATATCGCCTCCTTATCTAATTAAAAAAGTTCTTCCGCTAACAATCCAAATAATCACCAAAATAACTGTAACTACAAAAATTATTTTATTAGCTGGTTCTTTTAATTCAAAAGCCCCAAGCAATGTTTGGACTAACCAGATGATTCCAATTCCGATTAATATTGTAATAAGTAAATCCATATACTCACCTCCTATATTGATTCAATAAGTTTTATAAGTGCCAATTTCCACCCCTTGTATACTGGTTTGATAATCTGCGCTGAAAGATCATCCAGATTTTTCTGCATTACGGTAATCAAATTAACATTCTGGGTGTTGGTTTTTTTCAATTCTTCAATTTCATTTAACTTTACGTTTAATAAATCCTGTTGATCGTTAATTGAAATCTTAGCTTGATTGACTTGGTTTTGAAGATCAGTTACTTGAGTTTTCAACTGTTGGTTCTCTTTGTCTTTCTGAACCAATATATCATCATTGCCTACAAGCTTTTTAACCTCATTGACTGCAGCATCTATATTTGCACCCACTCCAAGAGTGTCACAAAGTGTTGTAAACCACGTCCAATTCCGATCACGGTCTATTCTGCATTGATCTAGTTCTGATTGTAAATCTATTTGTATATCTTTTTGTAAAATCTTATCGTATGATCTCCACTCAAATATGCATCTTTTAGCTCCACCATACACATCTAAAGTAATATCTAAATCAGTCCACGGATCGTGACAGTAAAAAACATCATTATCATCGTAACCATAAACAATCAACCAATGCTGGTCATCATCTGGATCACTTGGATCAAAGTCTATATGTGTTATTAAAGGTCTGCCTTCATCAAGAAGTGATCGCATCTTAGAAAGCCCCTGTGGGGTCACAGGATCGCTGTAGTAGGGCGATTGGTAGAATTGGCTTAATCCTAGTACTGTAGATTTAGACCAGACGAAATCCCCCCCATTTATAAAACCGTTATTTGCTTTTAAAAGTTCATTTACTTCGTGGGGGTTTTTATTGATATAACAACTAAAAGAAGTGATGAGGCAACCGTACATTCCGATATTAAACTGAGATTGGGTATTATATCCGAGAAGTTCTGAAGCCCATTTTGGATTACGTTGACCGAATTTTCCAAATAATTTTAATTTCATATTTATTTAGCTGATGGTGTTGCTTCCACGATTTCAAATTCCTCAGTCAGTGCTTTTAAAGTAATAATTCTGACCGGATTAACTTGATATTGATAGGTCATTTCCATCTGATAATGACCTATGGGTAATTCTGTCGGGATTAAAACTGCTATATCAAAATTATGACAACCTAAAGGTCTGTTTACTGCTGTTACCGGAGTTACAAAAATAATATGGTCTATAAAAGATCTAGTTACTTTAGCAGGCAAATCCATAAACTTACAATAATCATTCATATAGTGGACAAACCCGCCTTGATGGACAACTGGAGTCGTGATTATAAATTCATTCCTATTGAAAGTTATTACTTTATAAGGATAAGTCATCCAAAAAGTAACTAAACAAATAGTGAAAAATATCACTCCGAATATAAACATAGAAAACTTATAAAATAGGTTCATATTATGGTTTCCTGATAAAGAAATTTATTATTGCACCCACAAATCCGGTTACGATTAACATTATCACTCCGACAACTCCATTACGAATAGGTATAAAGGCTTCCTGAAATTCCCTCCGGGTAAGAAATTCCTCTTTGATATATTTAATATCCTGCTTGACCTCAATTAAATCCCCTTGGATATATTCAATTTTAACGTCAATAGAGTGGTCGGATTTGGTCATAGATTAGAATTCATAACTCAATACAAAAGATGCAATAGTTATAGTTGTATTATCATTAATATTAGCCTGAGTAATAAGATAAATTGACGCTGCAGAGTTATACATAACATTCCAAGGATAATAAACTCCGGTAAGTCCAACATGTCCAACACCCATGCATTGATATTGGGACATGTTAGCTGGAGTTGGAAATGTATGGGCTGAGATAAGAACATAAGTATCAGTAGTTGCTTTAGTTCCACTTCCACACCACTTTAGTGTACATATATTTCCATTGATACTCATACGACATGATGTTGTCGTTGGTTGTCCGCCTGAACCATTATCAAACTCTGAAACTGCAAATGTCGGTGTTGCTGCCGTAAACCATTGCGGAAATCCTATCGGACTTATTTGATGGGAATACGCAATATCCGTAATTGCTGTCGGGGTTGCTACCGTATAATCCGTATTTATTGCAACCGTAAGCAATGTGTCAGTTACTGCCACAATTACAAAATACTTATATCCGGCTCCTTGTTTAAAACGTATCCTATCCCCTTTACCATAAATCGCTGCGGCCCCGCTGGGTACGTTTATAGTTGAAGCGGAAGCATATGTCCAAGAGTCAGTTACAGGAGTCCAACCATCAAACCCCGATACTGCTTTTGAATTAAACTTTATTACACCAGCACCTTTAGAAACAATGTCTAATGAAATATCCGTATCTCCCCCTGTAGCGCTGATCGTTGGCGTTCCATTAGTTGCTGCATTAGTTACCGTTATCTCATTAACTGCACTCCCTGTTGCTGGAGTTTTGATTACTTCATTACCGTTAGCATCATTAATTGATGTGGTAATTTTGGGTGTGGTTAAAGATGGAATATTTAATATAACTCCTGTAGTTACTCCGGTTAAGGCATCCATGATTTCATTTACATGAGATTTAGAAAATACAAATCCAATCGTACAACCATTATCATGTGATTTAGCTCCCCAACCTTCTGCACCTCTAGTTACTCCCTGAAGTACATTAGTACCATCAATTGAAGTATAGGTAATCCATTCAATTAAAGATGCATCTATTGGATTAGAATAAGTAAAAGCAAGAATCCCAGGTTTAGTGATATCTAGATCAGACGGAATAGTAGCAAGTTTAATACCGGCAGTCGTGGCATTAGTCATACCACCAACTAAATCTAAAGTTGTAGTCCGATATTGTGGAATGTAATAAGGTTGAAAAGCTGTCATAAATTCTCCTTCATATTATATGATACCTTTTTTAATACGTTTTTATCCCTTTTTAGTTTTAAATTTAGGTGCTTTTGCCAATATCACCTTTAGTGATTTCCTTTTTTTAGATGCTTTAATTTTAGATAAGACTGATTTAACCGATTGTACCTTAATCTTTTTAGTTTTAAATATTCCTTTTACACTTTTAGTAATTGCTGCTTTGTTTTTAGATTTTAGATTAGACCATTTATATTTCTCATAAGTACTATTTATTCCATAAGAAGAAGATTTACTTCCTGAATATGGTGCTATTGGAGATAACCCAAGTGAAGTACGTTTGTTATTATTGTATTCACTTAAATCATTTAGGTATTGTTGTACCTGCGGGTCTTTCCAGTTTTTTACATCCATTTGTGACTGGACATAATCGGAGGCGGTTGGTTGACCCGTATCTGAAGTTTGCGGTCCTATCTTAGAATAAAGTTTATCATAGTAGTCAGCTTCCATCTTATTAAATTCCGCATACCATGATTGTTTGGATATTTCCGCTTTGACCGTATTTTTCTCACCTGGCAAGGAAGTTCTGGCTGCAAATATCTGATTACGTTGGTCTGCCGGTAAATCCCACACCGGATCATAGTCCTGCCCCAACTTAGTTTTGAGAGCTTGAGCCAGTATCATTTCCCGAACCTGAATCTGGGGATTATTAAGATATAGCATGGCCTTTTGTTGACTATTTAATGCTCCATTATCTACCTTATCCGATGGGTGCAGTTTCTCCCATGTCGCTTTATCATTCGTACTCATTCCCTTTAATATCTCATCTCTGGTCTGGTAGTAATATCCGGTTTCCAATGGATCATTACCGTTGGTTTTATTATAAAACCTAAATGGAAGCTCCAATGCCTGTGAGATAGCCTGATATGCCGGAACTGATTTTTTAGTCATACCCAACTGTTGCCTCATGGAATCCGGCAAGTTTCCCATTCCCGCATTAACCAGTTCACGAATATACGGATGATTTACCTGTCCTGCCACATATAATGCCCGATCCAATAACGGATTTTGGGAATTATCTTCAACTATCTTATTGCCAAAATAATCCTCATTGGTTACTACATCAGCTACCGGCCTAATCATCTGGGAGAGTGATCCTTTGGCTTCCCGTGCAGCTTGGGGTAAATCACCGCTTACTATGTTTTTCCCTATCTTAAATGCCATTCTGGGCATAGTAGCTATTGAAGATAAGAATGGTACTCCGATATATCCATCCCCAATTTTAATCAGCATTTTATCCTCTTTTCCTGGGGGATTTTCCCACATATTCTTACCCGTCTGAACCTTATTAATAGCGTTCATGGCAGTAAGGGTTAAAACCGATCCGACAAGGAATCTGATGTTTGCCCTGTTTTCTAGTGCGGTTGGTTTAATTAAAGACTTCAGGTTATTTCCCCAAAATGTCCACATTGATTCACGGTATTTGGGAGCAAAGAAAAGTGTCTTAATTACATTTTCTTTATTCTGATCCGCAAAAGCAGTTATATCGGTTCCTTTAAGTCCATACCAGTTCTTAACTGCCTGAGTTGCAACTTTAATGGCTTCGCCTTCGGATTTGCCCATCTTAATAGCTTTAGCCCGAATATCTTTATAAAACTCGGTTTGCAGTATCGGCATAAACCGTTTGAAAGTCGGCTCATTGATTGCCTTATTCCAACTATTTGCTACTTTTTCACCAAGAGTCCGTTTAACTGCGCCTTTATCCTCTAAAATAGAGGAATTGAAAGTTGTATGGATAGGGACATTCTGTTCTTGTTGCTCAATAATAAATTGTGAATTTTCGGTATTGTACTTCTGGGTAGCTTTTTCACTCATGGAAATGGCAATTGCCTTAACCGGAGCCTTTACCCTGCCCGATAATATTTCCTTAGTAGTTTGGGCTGCTGTCCAAGCGTTAATCGGTGTTTTGGGAATACCGCCTGACATGGATACGTCTTGAATTGCGCTGGATACTTTGGCTAATTTCTCCACGCCTTTCCAACTGGCTTCATTGGGATTGGCTATCTGGTTAATCTTATCTGCCAATGCTTTCGGTGCATACCAATCAGATATAACTGTTTTCTCACCGTTTACCTGAACTTCATGTCGGGGAAAACCTACTGCATCTATCCGCACAAAATCAGGATTACCCGCTGCCTTTTTACCACTAATCAATAATCCGTTGTCTTGTAATTCCTTAAACATCTCCACATTGGCTACCACCTTATGAAGTCGGGTGACATATTCATTCACAATCTGGGCAGGATTAGTAAATTTGGGGGTTAATCCCATTTTAAGTCCCTCATCGTAAGTTGGATATTTCCGTTCATGTGCATATTTTAGGGTAGTTTTAAATGATTTATATGCCTTTTCCACCTGTTGCGGGGTTTCCTTCCAGATATGGGTAACGTAGTTATCTATATAATCTATGGGTAATCCAGTATTTTTAGCTACAGTATGGGCTTCATCAAATATCTGCTTCAGGACTCCGACTTTCTCATTTACTACCGGATCACTGGTAGTTAAGGTTCCTTCCCTTGCCCGTATCACATCCCATTGTTTTTCTTTCGGTATATCATTAACTTTAATAGCCTGTTGCATCCCTCTGGTTTTAGCTGCTTCCCGTTTACCGATATTTCTTGCCAATATATCATTATAATTAACTTTATTTTCACCCTGAACTTCAGCAGTATTTTTTTTACTTATCAATTCCTTTACAGTCAATTGTTCTGCCTTGGGATTAAGCGGAACCATTTGTTTTTTCTTGTTTACCACAAACCCTTCCGGTAATGATTCAGGTGTTTTTCCTTTCGGGAGTACATATCCTGCTTCTTCCCACGGTAACGAACCCGGACCTACCGGTTTAACTATTTCTGGGGTCACAGGTTGACTTACAATAGGCTGTTTCTTCTTAGCCAGTATATCTTTCACTGATTTTCCCGTAAGTGTTTTAATTTCCGGTATTTGGGTTGCTTTGGATATTTCTGCTTTAGATAAATCAGCCTGTAATGCCAGGGCTTTATTGAGAGCGTCAACTGCTCCCTGATCCCCCTGTTGGGCATAATGTTCAAGTTCTTTAAATGCAGTTTCCCTAGCCGGTATGCGACTATTCCATTTTCCGTTCATGTGCGATTCGGTATTAAGTACTGCATCCAATTGTTTTTCAATAGTTGCTTTATCACCTCTGACATACGGTTCTTTAAATTGTTTACCGACTGGAGCAATTATATCTATTTTCCCTGATTGTCGTTCTGCCGGTGTCATTTTAGACAGCATATCTTTAGTGGTTCCGTAGGCTTTTCCAACCATTTTTGTACCAAGTTCCATTGTCGGACCTAATACCGCACCAGTACCGGCTCCAATTGCTGTTTTTTTAAGGGCATTATTTATCATATCATCAACAGATTGACCGGAGGTTTCCTGTAATCCTCCGACAAGTCCGTAACCGGCTCCGATACCTGTCCCTTTAACGATAGATTTTGCCCCTGATTTAAGTATCTGGGATACCGATTGTTTGACTACAGGTGCAATAGCCTCTTTCGCAGCGTTTTTGAATAATGAACCACCGTATATTCCGGTTCCGATATTTAACATTCCTTCGGCAAACGGAGCTATATCAGCAGCATAGGTTGATAACGGTTTACGTTCTCCATGATTAATCTGACCCGCCAGATCAAGTCCGGTATTGGATACGCCTTTGAGAAGTAAACTGGGGGTGTTTACCGCACTTTCCGCTATGGTCTGTGGCATATTTACCGCAATATTCCCGAAGTATTGAACAGTAGAAGGTAAAAACTTAGGCATTTCAAATCTAGGTAACTGTAGCATCGGAGGATTCCGCATTACCTGTTCTGCTTGTATTGCTGGAGTAGTGATTGACTCAGGAAGATTCTGTCCTGCCCATTGAAGGGCTTTTTGGACTGGTGTTATCCCTAATCCTTGTTTGACTAAATCGGTGAAGAAACCCATACATATATTTAATTAAATTAAGCAGTACTTGATGGTAAAACTTGCCATTTTCCATTTACAAATACTTCTTTTTGTCCAAAAGAATTAACTCTGACTTTACCTACCAGATTTCTTGAATCGGTAGTAGAATTTGGATTACTACCGGCATCTAATCCTGTTGGAGTTGCAGTCCGGTTATATAATGAATCCGAAACTACCGCATTTTTAATCAAGTTAGAACTATTTGTTAAATCCTGTATTTTCATCTGTTCAAAAGCATTAGTCTGTTGTTCATGTGTATTACGAATATTAGCCAGATCAGTAGCTAATTTTGAATTTATTTCTTTAGTAGCAGCAGTCTTTTGTGTCCGGCTCATATTCACATTGTCGGTAATTGTTTTTACCGCCTTTTCTTTATCAAGCAGTAATTGATTAACTTTATTTTTAGTTTCCAGTTCATAAGCATTTTGCTGGGCATCAATTTTAGCATTTGCCGATGCAAGTTCACGTTCTGAATTAGCGACATTGTTTCCGGTATCTCTGGCTGCACCGGACATTGCGCTTAAATAATCACTTCCACCGGCAGTTCCGGCAGCAGTATATACGTCATTAATATTTTTTTGGATAATACCCTGATTTCCAACCATTTTCCGCATTGCATCACCGTAAATATTCTTATTCTCCACTTTTGCAGTATTAGCATTATTCTTTGCTAAAACTGATGCGTCATTTATATATTGGGAATTATTGGTAAAATCTTTTTCCAGTAATGGTAATTCTCCCTGCTGTTGGGATATTAACTGGTCATATAAAAGATTATTAGCTTCATCCTGTAATGCAGCAGCTTGTCTGGCTGCTTCTTCTTGACCTATTTCACCATTCATCATCCGGGCATTAATTTCATCATATTTTGGTTTCATACTTTCATCAATACTATTAAATATTGCTTGTAAATTGGAACTTAAATTAGATGATCCTGAACCGGTTTGACTTCCAGAACCGGTTAGAGAACTATATTTACTATTTAAATCACCAAATCTTTGTTGTTGAGAAGTATTATTATCGGTAGTTTTTGATATTGGAGAAACATAGGATGATGGTTGACCATAACCACTTATGGCCCCCTGTATTCCTTTTATTACTGATGTGTTTGCTAAAGGAGATGCAGCGTTTGCTTCCGTATATCCAAAATCAGGCATATTAAACCACGATCCTGATTTAACTGCTTCACCAGTTAAACCTTTCATTCCTGTAGAGCCAATCAATCCGCTTAATCCGCTACCAATACTTTTTAATAAATCACTGAATACATTAGCTGATGCATTAAAAGTTGCAGGTTGTGTAGAAGTTGATGGGGATAACGCTGATTTATAAGTATTATAAACGTCATTTCCATTAGAAGCATAAGCAATTGGTGATAAACTACTAAGATTATTTCTGAATATACTGGTATTTCCTCCATTTGATCCAGAACTTCCACCGGATGAGGAATTATTTGATGATGACGATGCTGGAGAAAATAATGTCGGATTATAGTTATTAGATACGTTAGAAACTGGCGGTCTATAAGGTTGTCCAGCATTTTGAGCTGTTGTTACTTGTTTGGCAGCAGTTAACTGTGCGTTAGCAAGATTCTGATTAGCTTTTGCTTGTGCTGATCCCCAAGGAGTTGCAGCAATTATGTTATTTAATAAGTTATTGAACATATAATTTTATAATAACAAATATTTATACTTTTTATCCGTCAACTTATAGCAATTCTTTGTAAATCTTCTGCTGGTTTGCCTTGTAATACCGTATATGGCAGATCAATTCCCATAAATATCCAGTTGGAATTATATGATTCGTCAATCAGATAAAACCCGATGGAACGTGCCATTTGCATTAAAGTTAATTCCTGTATAACTTCACTTGTGGCTTTTGTTTGAGTAATGGATGAATAAGAATCACCCGGTAAGGTTGAACCCATTAAATCAATCCCAGTACCAGATCCACTTGATACTCCGAGCAGTGGTGCAGAACCGCCAAATTGATCTCCGTCAAACCAGACATTTACATTAACAAGTCCGGGTTGAATAAATTTCCACCAAAGCACCGGATTTCTGAATATTTTATCAACATCAAATAATCCCTGATTATAAAATTTAGTACCGATAATTGATTTAAAAGAGTCACCATTGTCATTTCTTTGTGTTTTCATTAATTCAATCATATATCCATCACTATTACTGCAACCGTATAATTTAACATTTGTTCCATCATCATAAGTAACATAGTGAGTAACTTGCATTGGAAGTCCGGTCCAGTGAACCCAAGATCCAAACTGTGTATCAAATACCCATCCTTCAGAATTTTCCGTATCTGATCCTGATGTATAAGTAAATCCAAACATATTATTAAAAGTAAAAGTAGCAATATTAGACAAATAAACCCGATTCACATTTTCTAAATCACCTTTAATAAACACCGTTAGTTCATTAGTCCTGATTTCATCCGATCCGTAATTAGCTTGTGTACCGACTGTCCAAACTCCAATCCGATTCTCTTTTTGTCCGACTACAATGATATTGTTATCAATTGCCTGTACACAATCTATGGAAGTTCCGCCATAAGAACGAGTAATATCTTTAAGGGATGGTACTCCTGTGGTTGAAAAATAAAAATAAAATATTCCATTAGTTTTGAATACTAAAAGTCCTGACTGATATGGAATAAGAGCTACAATTTCCCCACCATCATTATCACCAACCGGAACCCAACCGCCACCAAGAGATGAAGAAGTAAAATCATCAATATGATTAACTATACCTGAATAATATAATCTGGTTGGATAATAAGTTGTTCCCTCGGTGACACCAAAAGCAAATTGACGGTTAAGGGCTATAATAGCGGATTTAGCCTTAATTCCACCCGAAGTATTGACTTCTGACGGTAATTTCAAAACCAGTGGAGTATCAACACCAGTATCCGTATATGTAAGTACGTCAACGGTATTCATAAAAGCCTCTGTAGTACCCGTAGGAGTCCTGCCAAAGATATTATATCCGGTAGCACCTGCAACTGCTGTCCATGATAATTCATTAAAATTAGTGGCATTAAGTATTTCTGCTCCATTGGTTATCTGTACTCTGGCACAAGCAATTGAATTTCCGGTAGAGTTAAAAGCCTCTACCCGATAAGAATAGACGGTTACTCCACCATCTGTAGCAATACAGGTTCCGGTAGCCGGTGTTGCCGGAGATCCTGATACGGTATATGTGAAAGTAGTAAGTGAAGTAACGGTAATTTGTGCAGTTATATTATATTCGGCCTGTGCAGCGCCGGATATGGTTATATAATCTCCGGTTGCCCGATTATGAGCTGAGGTTGTGGTTACGGTAGCAATCTGACTGGATCTGGTAATACTGGTAATAGCGTAAACATTGGTAAATCTTGGAGTTACCGTTAAATTAGTTGGAGTAGTTATAGTTGAATAAGTAGTTATAGTTGATCCATCATAATAGGTTAGGGCATCTGTACCGTTATGAATAAAGGCTTTATTCGTCACCTGTACAAAAGAGGTTTTTATATTTGTATAACTTGCACCGGAAATATCAGTCCAAACCGTACCATTCTTATATTGTAATTTCCCATTACTAATTCTGATAAATTTCTTAGTTGAATCTGTTTTTTTATAAAATCCCATTGCTCCATAAACTTTACTTCCACCACCTTCATCCCAAACTTTGGAAGAACCGAATCTGCGGGTAATTCCGTCTACGACCAACATCACATTATCGCCTTTGATGATATTTTTATCACTCACTAAAGTAGGATCTTGAAGCGAGTTTACACCTCTGGAAAAACCTAAATATAAATCATTCTTTTCTTCTTCTTCTTTTATTGATGAGGAGTATGGCATAGTTATGTTCCTGATTCTTCATTTTGTCCAAACTTTCTTCTAAAATTTTCCCGTTTTACTTTATTAACTAATGTTTCATATTCGGTAAAAGCATCGGCAGCTTTACCCCTTTTATGGGCTGAACTCCAATATCTGCCTTCCGCATAGGAAACCGGTATGTCTATATATTTATCGGGAATTAGGATTGAATCTCCTTCTGCTGTCGGTTCGGCAGCTTCCTGATAATGCCATATTTCAATGTTTCTTTTAGTGGCCGTGATGGTTCCGGTAGCGGGTGAAGTTGTGGCGGAAGCGATTGAAAAAGTAAAAGTTAAGGTTGTCGGTACTGTCAGTATTTCCACCTCTCCGTTGTAGGCGGTAGGAGTAGCTCCAGCTATGGTTACATGATCCCCGACTACGTATCCGTGAGCCGTTGTACTGGTGGCTGTCGCAGTTCCGCTGGTTTGTGCCAGAGTTACCGTTACCGGATCGGGTGTTGAAGTTGGAATAGGCAATAAATATATTTTATCGTCATAAATATAATATTCCCAATCTATCTGGATTGAAGGTAAACTGACTACTGCCGTCTGTCTTTCCTTGTCATCATCCTCTTTAGTAGTTTTTGTATAGATATTTCCGTCTACCTTAATCTCAATCGGATGCCTGAAATAAGTAGGAATACTGTAACTGGGCTGATCCACCACTGTCGTATCGGTAGACAGGGTTTTGGAAAACCACATATATTCCTCGTCATTATAAACCGAACTGATGGCTGACCAAAACCATTTTCTGCGTTTGGCAAGTTCAGCATTATCAGTTGGAGCTAAATTGCTACCCAAACGGTTAGCCAAAAGAAGTTGACAGTCGGAAATTAATTTTGTCATATATATTCATAATACATGATTTATGTAAATTTTATCCCTTTTACTTTCCTCCATTAAAAAAGCCCCCACATGGGGGCCAAATCTTTTATTCCACTTATATTATATCATCAATTTACCAATATTTACTATTTGGACTTAAAAATTGACCTGTTGCCGATTTAGTTAAATCAAAACTATCAACATAAACTGTTTTTCCGGCTTTAACTTGAATCCCGCATTTTTTATTAGCATTAGCACCTGTAACTGTAGCTGTCATCTTGTACCAACCACCACCTTGATCCGCAAAAGCAGTTGATACTGTAGTAGTATCATAAAATAATTCCAAATCAGATGAAGTTACAGCACCTCCGGCAGTATAAACATATCCTGATAAAGTATAATCTCCAGTTGTCCCGGGATTAATTACTTCATAATAGTTGGTGGCGTTAGTTGCAACTATTTTAGAACTGGCTGCTCCAGCATACTTTGTTCCGGTATCACGGGTTACCACCCCATCTGCTCCGGCAATTGTTACACCGTATCTTTTAGCCAAATACGCAAACAGACCTGATAAATTAGTTCCGGTAATATTCGCTGCATATTCAAAAATTTCAGCTATATATCCATTCCAAAATATACTATCCTGATGAAGCGCTCCTACTTCAACATGAGCTGTCCCAAAATTAGCAGTTACGGTATTTTCATTATAAGCTGAACCATTCATGGCAGCATAAATTTTTCCGGCTGCACTATTATATTTTCCTTCAGCTAAATACCAAGTCCCCGCACTCATTGTTCCTACTACCGTTTGTGGAGCAGTCCCGTATAATTCATATTTCAAAGATGCACCAGATCTAAAAATAAAATAATTTGATCCTCCTGTTGCTGTATCATCTCCAAAACTATGAGATGTATTAGGAGCAGAAGTTGAAATCGGATTTAAAATACAGAAAGTATGACAATTTGCATTTCCAGAAGGTAATCCCGATGGACTAGATTTAGATAACCAATCCCCGCCATCAAAAGCAACTGCAGGTAAACTTAATACTTCATTTGTATGAAAAGTAGGTTTAAGACCGGCTGTACTTTGCGCTATATCATTTCCATTACTACTGCTATCAGCCCAAGAAGCTACCGGATCAGTGTCATTTAAACTCAAAGATTCAGCTTTGAACCAACAACTTAAATTAGCAATATCTGATGGTAATATACCAGCAGCCCAAGATAATAAATTAGTATCAAAATTAGGATTAACAAAATTGGCCATATTTAAACCTCATAACCAATTGCAGTTACTTTTACATTACCTGCTGTAGTTGTTATAACTAAATCAGCATCATCCTCACTACAAATTAAAGGTGTTTCTAAATTCAAAGTCACTCCACCATTAGCAGCCAAATCCCATCCGGCAATTGCCTCATCCCCACCCGTTTTATCCCATTCTAAAGTTACTGTAGCTGCTGCTGAAACAGAAAGGGTTAAATCAGTAATGGCTACTTGTTTGCCTCCGGCTGGACTCCAGACTATCCCGTCAGTTTGCGCTCCGGTTAAAGCCACATATTTATTTACAGGAGTATAGTTAATTACATCTTTCTTAACTGCTCCGATAATATTCGTTCCGGTTGGAATAGCCTCACCAAACTTTATATCACCAATATAAGTTGCATCGGTGATATCGTTGGCTGGTGCTACCCGCAGAGCATTAGCTTTAGCTCCAATATCCGAAGCGATCATGTCCTCGCTTTCAGCCGTTCCATTGACTAACTTTACTTTTTGATAATGAACTGTCCCCACTTGATCAGTTCCTATTGTTGTTCCGCTCCCTGCGGTCACTGCTACGTTATCAGCCAAAATTATACCCTCTCTTTCTTGTCATACTCTCTATGACACGTCACGCATAATGGAATATAATCGGTCAAATCTCTCTTAGCGTGATGAGAAATACTTGCCCATTCAATTCGTTTTTGATCCTCGCCGCAATAAACACATTCTGCTGGTTTTTTCATATTTCGTTTTATCCAATGGTGTAATGCTTCATATCCGACATTATCACCTTTCCATAAATAATGATTTTCACCCTTACTTATAATTTTATGCGTTAATTTACCTTTTAACGATTCACTTTGTTTTAGTTTTGTTTCTTTTGATGCTTTTTCACCCAATCTTGCACATCTCTGTGAACAACATACAATTCTCGCAAGACATGGTTTTACATTAAATTGTTTACCACACTTAAAACACACTTTTATTATATGTTCCTTTTTATTCCAAGGTATTTGTCCTTTTTTGAATCTTGTATCCATATTCCTAAGATAAACTTATTCTTTTTATACCCGCTGCTGCTTTATACGATAATTGGTAGGTATCTGTTCCTGTTGCTCCTGCATAGGTTAATGCTAAAAGTAACCCTCTGGGTTCTCCGGCTGTTCCATCAACAACTGACGCTGTACGCAATACCCATGCACTTCCATCTACAGGACTACCTGGATCTGATGCAACCTCAGATATATTTGTTGTTCCTGTATCTGACTGTCTATATTTACCTAATATTGGATCAAATTTATTAGACATAAGTTAAAGTCGTTAAATCCGTTGCGATATTATCAAAATTTGTATCCCCATCTGCCCATTTAATAACTACTCCTGTTGTTTCGTCTATCTTTTTTACTCTCCATCTTGCGGTTGCTTGTAAAGTCCCAGGTGGAGCATCTGCAATATAAGTAACAGAACCTACTACAGTTATTTTCATTGCGTATTCTGAATATGGATAAGGTTGTGAATCTGCCATAGTTACCAAAAAATTAACATTTTATACATTTCAGTTCCACCACCTGCTGCTGCAAGTGCTGCCCCTGTGTGTTTCATAATATATAGATATTTCAATCCATCAGTAGTCTGGATAATCTCCATTCTATTTCCGTTGACTGCTGTACCTATACCAGTATTTCCTAGAATATATGGAACAAATCCTGCACCTTCTACTCTGTAAGTCGTTAAATCAAGATACATAAGTTTTCCTGTAGCATCTTTTTGGATATAAATTCTATCTGCTCCATCATAGGCATACATAGTTCCTACGTTAAATGTTTCCGTATCTGGTTTTGGAGCGAAAGTTAAGTCATAGGTATTTGTACTGATGTTATATCTGTCAAAAAGATTAGTCCCCCCGCCTCTAGGTGAAATAAGATATTTTCCTTTATTAGTTGTTCCATTAGCTATCCAAGTCAATTCATGTCCCGTTCCTCTGACTGGTACACCTAAAATCGTATAGACAGATGAATTGGCAACTGGAGCAGTTGTAAATACTCCGGTAATAGTTAATGCTGTAGATGTATTTGAAGTAATGACTTTTTCCTCTCCTGTTCCTTCGGCTCCAACAATTCTAATCTTAAATCCCGACCACTGATTGACTACCCATAATTTTGAAGTATCAGTAATAACTGCATTTGTCGTATTGGTTACAGTTGTCGGTACTCCAAACGTATCTTGGATAATATATTTAGTCGTAGTATCGGGAGTAAATCCATATCCACCTGAAACGACAAGAGTCGTTGCGGTATTTGAAGTAATGACTGCTTCGCCTTTATCAAACCCCATACCACAAATTACTTTTACTTTATAACCAAGCCACTGATTACCTCTCCAAGTTTTAGTTGAATCGGTTAAAACCGTTGCGCTGACTGAGGCTGTACACCAACCAGTATTTGTCCTAACTGGATTTTTATCCTGTACCGCCCTACCAAAAGCATCCTGATCGTGAATTATATATCGTCCCGTTCCTTCTACTGCTGCTGCCCCTAAGACTGAACCATAAAGAGTGAGAGCAGTAGCTGTATTTGAAGCTATCTTTCTCATTAAACTTGTCCCTGTTAAACCTGTCAAACTTAACTGCACTATCTTTCCAACATGTTCATTAACTGTCCAAGTTTTAGAAGCATCTACGATAACCGAACTTGATTGAGCAGTTAGTGCGACTGCTGAACCTGCTGCTGTAGTTACAACATCAAAAGTTGTTAATCCGCTAGTTCCGATAATCGTATAAGTAGCGTTCCATGCACTTGTGGCTACATCTGCCCCCATAAATGTTACTGAATCCCCTGCTTGAAAGTTATGGGAAAATGCTGTTGTTATCGTCCCTATAATGTCAACTGCGGTCACGTTAAATGTACACGCACCATTTCCTGATCCACCTGTCGTAGACCTGGCTCCTGCGACTCCATAGTTAGTACCGCATTTCTGAATTTTTAATCCTGTGACAACTCCGTTACTATCTGTTGAAGTGACAATCAAAAGTCCACCCGATCCTGTCTGGTTACAAGTAAGAATATCCCCTACTACATATCCAGTTCCACCTGCTGCGGGTGCTGCATCTATTGTCTTTATTCCATTGACGGCCCTCGTTGCTGTACAAGCTATCGGAAGTGAACCTGATGTACTGACTGACATGATATTGGCAAGTCCTCCGTCTGAGGGAAATCCCTGACACCAGATATCATAATCAGAATCATAACCAAGCATCGTAGATAATGCCCACCCTGAAGCGTAATAAAGTTCCTTATATGGTCTGATATAGTAAACCGAGGTTGCATCCGGTTGAGTGATTAATCCATCTACATAGAGAATTGAGGCAGTATTCCCTAGTATCCTCTTTTCAGTTCCAACTCCTGTCCCTGCGGTTATCTTAACTTCATAATTAGCCCATTGGTCTACCGTCCAAGTTTTTGTGGTATCGCCTAAAGCTCGTGTTGAGCTTCCTGTAACAGTTGCAGTTCCTGAATCATATTGACTTCCTGTCACTTCACCCTCATCAAGTCTGGCAAATGAAATATCATTGGCTACTGCTCCCGCAGCTAAAAGAAGTCCTTGTTGAGTACTTCGGGTAAGCCACATATCAGAGGCAATATCATAAACTTGGAATGTCTGAAATGGTGCTGCTGCTGTAGTTGATAAAGCTGCAATACCACCTGATAGAATTCTGTATTTTGAACTTCCATTTGGTTGAACTGTCCAGGCTGAATTTACTGTTAAAACATTGCTTTCAATCGTATAAATTGAAGCTGTAGTTGCAGCTGTTACAAATGGCATATTCTCTTTTGGAGCAGATGGTTGCCACAACGGGTCTGAAACTGTTAAGACTGTCGCAGTGTTATAAAGAATCTTTCTAAATTGTGATTGACCGTTGAAATTAACTATTTTTAATGTATATCCAGTCCATTGGTTAATGTCCCATTTCTTTGTTGTGTCAGTAATAGTGTTAGAACCACCAGTTGTAGGAATACCGGAATCAGCGATCACTGCATCTGCCACAGTTAATACAGTTCTTTCTTGTCCTATTCCTGTTCCGGCAATAATTCTGATTTTGTTTCCAACAAATGTATTACCCTGCAAAAAAGCTCCCTGAATTGTTGACCCACCACCCGCAATCACTTGACCTGAGTATGAAAAATATGGTAAATATTTCAATGAAAGGATAAGAAGTGGCGCAGTAACAGGCGGAGCTAGTGACAACCAAGTATCGGTATAAGTATCATATCTCCAAAATAATGAAGAAACGAGCATATACATATATCGGGTATCGGGAGTTTCCACACAACACATTTCTGAAATTGCGGAGTTAGCAGCCGGAAAAAAATTACACCCTTCCCAGACCGGCAAATCAACTTGCTTTTTATTATTATTTGTTATTGCCATAGTCTTTTATCCTTTCAAATAACTGTTTCTTTTCATTTAATTGAAGTTGCATAATTTCTTTAACTTTCAATTCTGCCTCTATGGCAGCCTGACAACTTGGACAAATTAAATGATCACATTTTATAGTCGTAGGAGTATTAATCTGTTCTTCCATTTTAGTAATTTCATCCTTTATTTCATTTAATGAATTATCAAACATTTCAAACTTTGCACTTATAGCTTCTACCGCTAAATCTATTTTTGACATATTTTCTCCTTAAGTAAACGCTAAATTTGCTCTCATCCCTGTTGCATATTTAACACGAGCTAAATCATATTGTGCGAAACGTGTATCTGTCGGCAAATTTGACACTCCCACTGTTCCTGATACTGGCATAGTAGTCGTTATTTCTGCTCCGCCCGATATACCACCTAATGCACCGATTTTTACTATCTGGCGTTGACCTACATCAGTTGCACCACCACTTCTAGATTGATTAAGAATACGTTTTAGAAAATAAAGGATACTTTCTGTTTCAGTAGAGGAAGGATTACCAGATTCATTAAGAGGAATCACATTTCGTGCTACTTCACCATTGTCAAGTTGTGTCCAACTATCATTTTGGTTGCTATCTTGAGCATCCCTACGGTATCTTTTTTGTGACATAAGTTACCCCTTTTTTACTGAGGTAACTGTTGATGAAGTACCTCAATAAATTCTGCTTTTAACTTCTCTTTATATGTCTTTTTATCTTGATCTAATGCTAATTGATCCTGGGTTAATTGATCCTTTTCTTTTTTCTGTCGGTTTTCAATTTCAACTAATCTATTTTCCCATTGAATCAATTCAAATCTTTTAGATTTAAGACTGTTCAATTCATCTTTCGCTGCATTAACCAAATCATTATAATTTGCTTTCATTTCTTCAACTTTATCTACTCCACCGGCATCGGCAATTTTTATATCAGCATCAATTTTAGATTTTTCCAATGCAACTACTTGTTCCACTAATGATTTTTGTTCTGCTTCTATTTTTTCCCTTTCAGCAATTAATTTCTGTTTTTGATTTTCTATATCATCAAGTTCAGCTAAAAATTTATTTTTCAGGTCTGACATATTAAACACCTTTCTTGGCTGCTATCGCATCCAATAACATTTTTTTATTGGTGAGTTTAGTCGTGTTAATACCAAGCGCTTCGGCTTCATTACGAAGTTCATTATTGGTTTTTTCCGGCACTGGCGGTACAAAATCATCTTCTACAGGTTCAACATGAGCTACCGGAACTGGATCAGGAACAAAATCCTTAAATCCACTTCCCTGAGCATTTGTTGGTTCGCCTTCCGGTATAAAATCTCTAAATGGTGATCCCATAAATTTCCTCCTATTTAACTATATCAAGTACGGTTTCAATACGTTTTTTATATGTATGATACTTTATAACTTTATTATATCCTGACTCCGCAATTTTTATCCGTTCATCTTCATGTTCCAAATAATAATGAGCTTTTTTAATCATCTCATCATAATTAGTATAAGTTACTAAATCCTCTCCCGGTACAAATAGATCGTGGAGGGTTGGAACCCAATTAGTCAATAAAAATGATCCTGTAGCCATTGTTTCAAACACCCGCATATTAATATCATCTTTAATGGAAATATTAAATACTATTTTAGACTGGCAGAATTTCAAAGCTGCATCCTCAAATATATTTATTTCTGGAAATGCCGGATTTCTGGTTCCGTAGTAAAACTCTGGAAACTCCTTAAATAACCGATCTAACGCTTCAACTCTAGTCATGTCATTATAGTTTTTAACATCCTGCAAGTGTCCGATAAAACAAACATCATACTTTTTAAGTATCTCCGACTTCTTATAACATGTTTCATCTGCTGCATGAGAAAGCCAACCGGCATATTTTGTATCTGGTGTACCTTCAAACTCTTGTAATGCCCGTTTCTGATTAAAAAACACATAATCAAAATCCCTTGCCCGTTTCAGTCTATACCCTTCATCAATATGGGTGTCTGAAGCTATGTAAATGGTTTTACCGCCTGACTTGGGTATTTTCCATGTATGGTCAACTGGAAGTCCATCCTCTCCGTAGTCTACCCAAAAAGTATAGTCAAACTTACCAAACTCACTAATATCACCATCCGGTACTAAATGCATCACTTCCAAATCCTCACGTTGTTTAAGATTGTGCATCCAAAAAAGAGGAGGGCCGTCATTACGCCCAAAACTCGTATGGTAAAGTATACAGACTCTTTTCTTTTTCATAATAACATCCTTTCTAAATAAACCAATATTGACGGTCCTGGTACAGTTTCAATAAATTCCAGTTTAATATCCCCAAACATCTCCTGATTATAAAGTTTCTTTCCACCGGGTAAATTGACATAGGTATCCCCACCCAAATATTTCACTATATCAATTACCCCGTCAGCAAACTTCCCATGCCTCATTTCAGACGACAGATAAAACGGGGTATGAATACCCATCCACTCACATACGGTTACTAAAGTAATAGCATTGTTAAAGGCCACACTATATTCCTGTTTCATAGGATTCAGGTATTTTTCGGCATGAAGTTTGGTCTGTTTCAAAAAATCCTTTTTATCTTCTTCAATGTCCATAAAATAACATTCGTTTATTAAAGCGGAAAACGGGTGTCTTTTAACCCTGAAGGTAAATGGTTCGGGAAACATATTCCGGTTAATCCAACCGCCCTTGATATACTGGGCATCATCATAAACCACAAACTTATCTACTGACTTTATCAGTTCAAAATACCCTTTATATGGGTAAACGTAGGGTTGCATTACACCGATTCTGGTCATATTTTTAATATTCCTATTCCATTTCTGGCTTCAACTACCTGATAATCACTATCGTAAACCGCCCGTAATACATCTGGGAAAGCAGTAGTAAAATCGTGGCATCCAATATAACTATCCGGTTTCAGATACTTTCCCCATTCATTTAAGTTGTCCTGTGTATCTTTATAACTATGCAGACTATCTATAAAGAGAAAGTCTATCTTCCAATTAAAACGTTTGACTACCTCATGTGAATTTCCTTTAACCTGAAAAATATTCCCGTATTCCAAAACCGTATCGTCAATCTTTTCTGGTATTTTTATATTTCCATCATCATAATTGGGATTCATTCCAGTTATATCGCAGACATCTATCGTCAATATATTTATGTTAGGGTTAGCCAACCGGAAAAATAAAGTTGACTTGCCATGATACGTTCCTATTTCCACTAAAATTGATCCGGGTTTTAACTTTTCCACATAAGGATATAAGACTTCCATTTCCAACATGGAAAACCACCCTTCAATCTTATTGATTAAACCTAAATTTACTGGCATACAATAATTAAATTAGCACATTCACTAATATGTCCTTTTCCTAAAATAAACAAGGCATGAATAAATTTCTTAGTCCATCTTTGACCATGTTTCTTACATAATTCTAAAAGTAGTGAATTAGATAATGGTTTATAAAGTAAACCCTGTTTCCACAATACTTTTAAACCAGCTTTATGACAATCCATTTCAAGTGTATCTTGGTTATAAACACGTTTATGTCCATAAATTTCTTTTTCTCTTTTAGAAATATCGTTAAGAGAGGGAATTATACACATAATTACTCCCAATCTACGAGCGATTGATTCAGAATTAGGAACTTGAATAATAATTCTGCCGTTTGGTGACAATAATCGTTTACAATTTTTAAGTAATTTAACTGGATTATCTACATGTTCCAGAAGCATATTCATATTAATTGTGTCAAATTTATGTTTAGATTTAAAAGTTTCACCATAACCTACTACATAATCCACTTGTTTATTTTTCTTTCGGGCTATTTTTAAATATTCTTCTGATGGATCAAGACCTACTACTTCTTTAAATTTAGTTAAAAACATTGGTGTAAACATACCTATTCCACATCCAATATCTAAAATTGAATTACCAACTCCATAATCAATTGATTTTTTAGTTTGTAATTCACCTATCCATTGGTCAAATTTATTAGCTCTAACATGTTTAATTGGATTCATATAAACTCCTTTGCTATTTTAATTATTTTATCCTGTTCTTTTTCGGTGAGTGAATAATAAAGAGGTAAGCATAAAACCCGACTCATTAAATCTTCATAACTCGGACAAGCAGGGGAATGAAATACCTTACTCAATGGTGGATAAAAATAACGTCTAGGATATATACCGTATTCTTCAAATTTTTTAATTGCTCTTAAAACAGATCGTTCAGACTTTAACCATATTGGATAATATGTAGAATCAAGAGAATGCTCTAATCCCAAATTATCATCATAATATTTAATTAATTTATGATAAATTTTAATAGTATCATCTACCGTTTCCAAACTACAAAGTCCCATAGCTGCTTCAAATTCATTCATTTTCCCGTTAATTCCAACTCCTTGAAATGAATACTGGGTTTTAAATCCATAATTCCGCATCCACCTAGCTTTTTTAGCAATTGAGTCGTTGTTGGTTACTACGGCTCCTCCCTCTATAGTCTGAAATATCTTTACTGCATGAAAAGAAATAATAGAACAGTCACCATAGGTTAGAATGGATTTTCCATCTACTTTTGTAGCAAAGGCATGGGAAGCATCGTAAATAATAGGTTTTATATACATTAAACATGGAGTTCCATAAGTATGAGTAAAAAGTGCCGGAAAATTACATGGGATAGGTTCTCCTTCATCATAAAAATTAACTCTTATACTCATCCAAACCGGGATTGATATAGTAGCAATAAAACTAAATGGAGTTGTATTAATTTCTTTTATATCCATTGCTTTTAGGGCAATCATTAAAGCCATTGATCCCGAAGATACACAAACCACGTTCTTAACTCCAAACCTTTTAGCCAGTTTACGTTCCAATTCCTGTACCAATTCCCCATTATTGGTCAACCAGTTTGATTTCCATATCTTTTTTAAATAATGGTTATACCGTTCAAGTGTGGGCAATCTGGTACGGGAAACGTAAATGTTTTTCATGCGTTTTTTCCTTCCGCAACAAATGAAATACCGTTTTGGGAATCGTAAATCTTAATGTCCTTAAACCCCACTATCTCAAATAAGGAAGTGATGTTTTTGGGAGTAAAGGCGTGTTTATGCTCAATATTCACCGGTATCGTATCCCACAAATCGTTATTGGGTACGGCAATAATCAACTTTCCTTGACACTTCAGAACCTTTTTCCAGTTTTTCAGGGTTTCAATCGTATCGGTACAATGTTCCAGAATATGACGGGCAATTATCAGATCACACAATCCGATCCGACTGGGAAATGGTTTTGTCACATCCAGACATTCATCCGCTATGCTTATTGCACCGGATAACGTGTCTATGTGGTGTCCTTTGGGAACCAGGTCAAATCCAATGGCTTCGGGAACGGTTTTAGTGGCTCCACAGCCAAACTCATATATTCTCTCTCCGATAACCAATTTCCTGATTAAATCCCCTTCCGTATCAGTTGGGTTTTCAACGTAAGCGGTTTTTATTTTAGTGTGGGTAACACCCGACAAACATTCATACCATCTCCTGAACCCGTGTTTCTTAATCAAACCGAAGTTGGTCCGTTCCGTCATCAGATAATTATTCCATCCGCCTTTTTTGGTAGCATCGCCATGAAGCCTGTTACCTGTCTGGAATCCATAATGGTAAACAAATACATTCCGGTCTACCAGTAAAATATATCCCTTATCATCCAGTCGGATTGAATAGTCCATATCATCCCCACCGGGTAAACTATCATCCACCCCACCAATATCCCGTAAAATTGAGGTCTTAAATAGTACACAGAACCCAATTAAATAAGAAGTCTGATAAACCATCTTGGGTGCAGTTACACCCATGTTCTGTTCCCCCATGACTACGTTTGATATGGGTCCGACTGCCCCGACTTCAGGATGAATAAAGTGTTGCAACATTTTCTGTATCCATCCGGCAGAACTATCAGGAATTAATGTATCGTCATTCAGAAACATCACAAATTCCGATTCAACCTGTTCCATCGCCAATTTTAATCCGCCCTCCCATCCTAAATTCTTACCCGGTTCTAGAATTGTCAACCATTGATGACCTTTAATATCATCCAAAGTCTTTTTCTCTCCGTTATTAATTATGATGACATTCACTAGACCATCACCCAATGCGGTTCTCTGGATTGAATTAAGGCAGGGAATAAGCTGAAGCCTATTATTATAGGTGGGGATCAAAATGGTTACGATTGCTTTTGTCATATTCCTCCTAACGGTCTAACGCCAATAATTTATCCACATCATCACTATCAACTGCATATTTAATTGCCGGAGCCTTTAATTTAATTTTACGTTCCTTATTGTATTTATCCACATAATCCTCATCCACTATTTCAGGATTCTTCAAATGACCCAATTTGATACGGGTATCCATAAATATTTGGGCATCTGCCTGTTTCTTGGCATTTACACAGAAAAATATATCCTCTCCGGTATTGGTCGTACTCATAAAGTAAGGGGAAGTCATTTTACGAACCATAGACAATCTGATACAAACTGCACCAAACCCTACCGAATCACATTCAACTAGTACATTACGGGGATATTTCTTGACATACTGGTTAAAGTAATACGGTTGATGCCTGATATTATCGTATCCTTCTTTAGCGGTATACATTACGGCATAATGGGGCGGATTACGCATAAAGGCAAGTGGGGCGACTATATCAATTTCAGGATGCTGTTCCATATCCTCAAGCAGTTTTTCCACCATGTTAGTCGGCAATACCATGTCATCGTCATACATGATAATAAAATCACAATCTGCCTGTAGTGCCACGCTCATCAATTTCTCCCGTGCCATCTGGGTCAACATCCGGGCAGTGGTATACCAATAAAATTCATATCTGGGATTACGCTTCTCATACCGCCAACGCTCCTGCATACATCCCATCCGAAACGAAGTAAGAAGATGATTATCGTAAGCCTCCGGTAGAGTATGACCTTCTGAGGGAATACCCATCGCAATTTTGTAAACCGTTTCTTTATCATCGGTATATTCAATCAGTTTATGACCGGCACAGATACCTTTTTTCAAGGCTGTTTCGGTTAAAATCTTATCGTCATTAAGACATCGGTATAACTTCATATTTTGTTGCTCCACCAGTTATAATGCTGGAATCCTAACTGTTCACAAATCTTATACCTACCAAAGCTCTCCCCTATAATATTATTATGGTCTTTCAATTCATCCCGACTGGCGTGTTCTATTTTGTTTTTACCTCCATGAATGAATAAATCTTTATAATTCACTATTTTCCAATGAGCTAAATGGACTCTTTGCATCCATTCGGTTGCATCTGATCCATAGGTCGGGAAAAAAGCACAATGACCGCCAATTTCATTGACCATTTCATGATTCAATATGCCTCCCCAATCGGGAAAGTTATCCAGTGAATCTATCTGATACGGGTATTGCATCAGATATGAACGGCAACCTTGACCGACATATCCTACCCTTCGTAATATCTGGTAGGGAAATAACATAGTTTCTACTGAATTAGGTTTAAGGATCATGTCATCTGGAAGTTCCAGCATCAAATCGTAATCCTGATAGATTTTTCCGTATCCCGATACTGCCGGACACTTCTGGTTTTTAGTAGCCATGATTACATCATCAGTATAAGTCAGAATATGGTTAAAAAAGTCTAAACTAATGGGGTGATTTTCGTCTAATGCGTGATAGAAAACACACAACTGATGGGGAATCTTGACGTTTTCCTTAATAGAATCCAGCGTTTCAAATAAAATGTCATTTCCAGCGGTTAAAACGTAAACAAGCAATTTCATATAAATATTAAAATAGCTGGCTCAACCTGTTCGGGAAAGCCAGCTACTTTAATGAACAGGTTGATTGTAATATCACCATACCACATTAAAGCATCTTTATCAAGCCACTGGCAAAAGTTGCAGCAGACATGACTAAAGGAATGTTGGATGCAGCGATAACATATTTGAATCCGCTGTTGGCATAAGTTGGAGCTGCTGACGCAAATCCACCTAAACCAGATGGAACCATCGGATCACCCGCATTAACGGTTAACGAACCGACTTCCTGTGACAAATACACTGATTGCACAAATCCCGATGTCTGGATGAGTCCATAGTCGTTATTGGCAATATCTTGAGTGGCAATACCCACAAAACCTGGATAATCAGCAGCAGCATTGGCGATAACTGCCGAAATTCCGTCATTGGATACACCTGTCGGTTTAATTGAAACTGCCCGACCGGTAGTAATTGTGGCTCCCTCTACGTTAAGAACTGTACGGAATACATTTTCCGCACCATCACGATTTAACTTTTTGAATTGCATAATTTATTCATCTCCTTTCTTGTTCGGTCCAGTCAGGCTGGACCTTTTCTTCACTAACACAACGAGTGTTGCTGTTTTGTTGAAAGGTGGAGGGGAAGTTTTTGGCTTCCCCTCCGATCCTAAATCGCTATTAAGCAGCGATTGTATACATTACACCAAACGATTTTCTCCGATCACAGGTAAGATTACCCATGAATAAGACTTGGGCGACTCGTGCATCCTGGTTTTCAGGTTTTACGAACGCTGTAGTCTTGAAATTAGCATCACTATGGATAACTAACTTCATGTGCTTCGTATTCAGGAAATACATATATCCTGCTGTACAAAGTTCATCCCAGACAATCGGGCGACCTTTGAATCCCAAAGACTGGAATCCGGCATCACCTAATTTTTTCTGGTCCGGTGACGGTGTATAGAACGATACATTGGCGTTAAAATTAGTCAGTAACGCTTCATAGAACTGATAGACGGCTTGTGTCGTCACAATCAGGTCCGGTGTATCACTTCCACCGACTGAACAGGTGTTATATCCCACCCGCATAGCAGCTACCGTCAAAGTAGTTAAACTACCATTGACGTATGCTTGCCACCAGTCATACGTAGTGGAATTAATCCCACCGTATGTACCCGATGAAGCAGCCATAGCTTTAATACCAGTCAGATCTTTTGACCCATTACCAGTTCCATCCGAAAACAGTCCAGTCCCAAGTGCTTCCCGAAGGGAAAGTTCCGCTTGGTTGGTTTTTGCTTCCAGAAGATTGATAATTCTGGTTTTACTACCAGCATTTTTACGTTCTTCCTCACCCGAAATGGTGATGGACACAGCGTACTGTTTCCAGTTAAATTCCGCTGCATCAATACCAGCTTGGGGAGTCGTATCCAATGGATCATATCCACTGTACGAACCCGCAGTTGTATTTTTTCCATACATGAGGGGTTGAACTATGCGTTCGCCACCATCTAACTCTTTAGTTGCTCCTTTTTCTTTGAGCATCATAAATACCGCATTGGACTTGAAGATATTATCTACTAAGTTTGTGCGATAGTTTTTGAGAGTAGTTGATAGCAAGATACCTAAATTGACATCTGCCATATTATTCTCCTATTTAATTTTTAATACTATCTGCTTAATTCTTCCTCCGCCATCGCTGCTGCTTCCTGCATAGTTCTGGCGTGGGTCTTTGGCGCAGTTTCCGTAGACGATCCATTACCTTTCGGTATTACCATTGTCCGTTTTTTGGTTTTATCCGTGACATCAGACAAAGTTTTCTGTCTGACTGATTCCTCATAAGCCTTATCTTCATCCAAAGCCTTTTGAGTGGCTTCTTTAACTGTCATACTGCCGGATTTAATATTCTCCGCATATTTCACTTGGATAATTCCAGCTATTCTGGTGGCAAACGAGTCATCAGTTGTCAAACGGGCATCTAGTTTACTGGCTTCATCAACATCATTATTGAAATGGGTAATTTTTTCATTGTTTTCATTCTGGGATTTAATTTCTCCCCGAATTATATCCAACGCTTTATTTACTGCCCGTTCCTCTAACTGTTTAGCAAACTCCTTCGGATCATCCGAAAATTCAACCTCTGTAGGTTTATCTTCAGTTTTTACCGGTAGTCTGTTTGCATTTTCCCTTTCAGCCACTAAACGGTCATGTTCCTTCCTAATCTCGGCTATTTCCTGTGTCTTTTTGGTGTAATCCACCTGACGCATGAAACCCGATTTCAAAAGTTCTTTGACTTTTGGGTCTAATCCCTGGACTTTTTCAAGTTCAGTGATTGGATCAAGAATTTGTGAAGGTGCTGATGGTTTTATTTCGGTTGACGGAGTTTTATCCGTTTCTAATTCAACCATCGTATCATCCTCTGGTTGCGTTTCTACTTCCTCTGGGGTTTGTCCATCATCTACTTTTATCGGATTCCCCGTGGTTGTATCAATTGCATCCATATATATATGAGTTCATGGTTTGGCATTGTTCACTAAATATGAATTACCTACACGATAGCTCATCCTCAAATTAATCATAACAGGGAATTTAATAATTTATCCGTTTTGAATAAGTTTTCCATCACGAAGTATCTGTATACCCCAGATAATTGTCTTGCCTAATCGGCATTTTTGACATTGGATTGATGACTCATGTGGATCAAGTAGTTCCCAATAGTGATCGCAGTTAAAATTAGTACTATCAGGAATTTCCGATAGCTTGCCTAAACTACCAATCGTGGATTCTCCGGTCTTGATATTTTTAAATTCAGTCCAAACTCCGGTTCCTCCGGCATATTTCCAATCATTTTGTTTTTTCATAAACCTTTATAAAAACTGCTTGTAGTAGCCATTTGAGGAATATCTACATTATATTTGGGGCCATTATTTCCATAACCGCTATTCCAATTCCATGTACGCAAAGATTTTTCTTTTGGTACTCCATTTTTTAACATATTTCTTATCATTTCCTGAAATACAAGTTTGGTTGAGGTGTCAGGATTATATCTGTCTGCAACTGGCACTGATTCACGTTGAATATGATATGGACCCATAGACTTGCCATTATCTCCTTCAAGAGTATATCCTCCACCGGATTCCTGAGTTGCTAATGCAAGTGCCATCCGTTTCATAAAATCATTTAATTGTAAATCTCCTGTTGGTGATGCCGTATTTATTGCATCCCAAAGTTTAGGTTCAATTTTACTATTACGGTTAGTATAATAAGTACTGGGAATATTCTGTGGTGTAATTGGGTCCACCCGGTTTGTTGTCATTATTGGAGTTGGAGTAGGAGTAGGAGATGCAGTTGGTACAGAAATTGAATTTGACTTTATAGAAGTCGGAGTTAAAAATGGTCTGATCTTATCTTCAAAAGTTGCCCTTACCTGCTGCGGTTTAGCCCAATCAGGAAATTTATTAATTACTGCATTACCGAAATCAGTAGCAGTCTGTTGAAAACCCCGAATTGCACTTGGAGTATCTTCTACAATTTTAAACTGAGGATCTTGAACTGTCGGAAGGGGGGTAACAATCCCCTGTTTTTTATACTGTTCCTGTTTTTTAAATTCCAATAATTGTTTTACCCGGTCTATAAAATTCATATTATTTTTTAATCATATCTTTCATATGATCCTGAAATGTTTTTTTCTTTTTCTTTTCAATATAGTTTTTACCCTCCGCATCCCACCGGGCAGCTATCTCAGGGTGCTGACTATACATGAATTTCCTTTGCTTTTCCGAAACGTATGGCATATCACGCCTTCTCTCCGGTTTTAACAAAATCTTTACCTTTATCTACTGGTGATTTTTCTTCAGTATCTACTGTTTTAGTATCTACTGGATGACTTTTTCCGGTTGGAACATAATCCGGTCTGTTTGAATTACCTTTGCCTTGAATTACTGCCATACAGATCACCTCACTTTTGTGGACCTTTCGGTACGTTAGTCTGTTTATACGCTGCTTGTCTTTGAGCCGTCATTTGAGTTGCATTGCTTCCCGGCATACTCTTTTTTACAATCGCAGTTGGCGAAGCAGTTGGTGGTCTACCCTCATTGGCTCCAACTCCACCCGCAGGTTGTCCAGTTTGACTCTGTTGCTGCTCGGCCATCATCATATCCAATTTATCTACAATCATCTGGGCATCTTCCTGTTGAAGTATCTGATTTTCCAATAGATATTTCACGACTGACATGATAGTGTCCGGTGATACATAACTGGACATAAATCTGTCGGAATCTTTTTGTTTAAATCCGGTCTTAAATGTCCATTTAATCAATTCTTCCTGATTAACATAAGGACTGTCCTTCATTTCCCGATACATGGCAATTGAGTTAGCTGCGTCCGTTTCTTTAGTATCTCCCATTGAATCAATATCAATATCTACATCATAGTCATTTCCTAAATCAGCTAATTTCTGTTTCCAACCTTGTTGTTTAATAACTTCTGCCGGGATATCGGTAATTTTGGACATGATATCTTCATCCCAATTCTGACCGCAAAGAACTAATAGGTTTTTAGCAATTGCCCTTAAATAACGGGCAATTTTTTTCTTTTTCTTACCATTCCGTTTCTGGGTTTCACCGGAAAATATCTTTTGACCTGTTGCAGTATTAACTGTATTAGTATCTCCGGCTCTGGAAATATCCATTGTAGCACTGGTCATCTGCACGTCATCACGGCTCATCTGAATTGAAGCCATTATCGTATCTGGAATCGGTGGTGGATTAATATATTGGGGAGGATTATTACCTATAAACCGCATGAACGTATAATCTCTGGATTTCTTAAATGAATCCTCATCAAATTCAGTTCCCTGTGGAACTCCAATTTTAGTTCCCTGCCTGTCCCGCAAATCCATGATCCGTGAACGACCAAGCGAAATATCCTGTTCCAGTTCCCGTAGTATTTTGGCTTCACCAAAGCGGAAAAATGTTGAAGAAAGGCCATAATGGCCTAAATTCAGGATGGGTTTTTTCTCAATATGGATAGGCTGACTGATAATTTTCTTTTTGGTAAATACCGTATAATAAACAAAATCGGATTTATGATTGGCTTTTAAGTCTTTATCGGTAATCTTATCTTTAGGTAACACTCCGACATAACTGTATATTTTTACCCGTTTTAGATCATCTGATTCCCGCAACTGTTCATCCGGTGTTAACTTAACGCCTAATTCCGGCTTTTCTATTTCATCCATCTTTATCGTTTCCAGTTCTTCATCCTCAACTGTAATCCCATACTGTTCCTCCGCAGCATCTTTAGTGATTGCTTCAACCCAATAGGCATAAGGGATCAGATTTTCTTCATCATCAAGCACAAATTTTGATTCCGGTGAGAAAAAGATAGTTTTACAGGTGAGATTGCATAAATATGGATAGTTTTTAGCCGGTACGGTTACTTTTTGGGTAGTAGGTTGTCCGGTTAACGGATCAATTACCGGTTGACCCGTGGCGGGATCATTAACGGGCATATCAATTTCAATCGTTTCGGGATTCCATCCATAACGTGAACTTACCTGACCGTCATTTAAGAATGTCATTCCGGCATCTTCAACCTTTTCTTCAAGTCCTAATTTATCTTTTAACCATTCCCAAACCTGTTCGGAAAAATCAGTAAATTCCCGATCCTCTTTACCCCGTTGCTTCATTATGATTGAGGGAAACTTCTCAAATAGATTAGCCGTACCTGATTCAACCGTAGAGAATATATAGGGAATCTGAATTTGATTGTCCAGATTAGTAAATTTGGCATCGTGGATGGTCGTAATGTTATAATCCTTCTCCCATTTTTTAATATCCTCAATATTGTTCTTGGAAAACTTACGGCCCAATGAAACACGAACATTTAATAGATTCAACAAATCTTCGTTGGGTTCCACTTTAGAAGTTGACATAGTTTTTGCCATATAAAATCATCATACATTAAATCAGCAGATTTTATCCTGTTTCAAATGATGTTTACGGATTCTTTCTTTAATTTTAGTCAGTCTGGCGGAAATATTATTTTGAGATTTATTTAACATTTTTCCAACCACATCTTCATTATAACCCATTTCTAAAACAGCCAGAAAAATAAATTTATCCTTGACGTTTGGTATGAGTTTATAAAAATCAATCACCATATCCCGTAAAAATATCTTTTCTAAACCAGTAAAACCATCAGGTGGAGTTTCTATGGGTGCAATAAATAACATATTTCATCCTTTCTTTTTAATAAAATCTATCATCCGGTCATTTATATTTGTGAGGGCTTTTTCCGGTGTATCAAACACGGAAATATCGCAAATATAGTTGCCTTTCCAGTAAACTTCTACAATTTCCGCAGTTTTCCCGATCTTTTGATTAAAAATTGACTCATCCATTGACGGTTTATACTTTTTAATATTGGAAATGACGTAAAAATCATTAAAATCCTTAAAATTAGAAGCAATCAACTTTCTGACTCCTAATTCCAAAACAGTCCACTTTTCAGTGGCAGGTTTTTTATCCCTGATAATACTAAAATTAGATTGTACCGACATAACCCTTCTCCCTTCTTTCATCACGAGCTTTTTTTAAAAAATATTCCATAGATCCAGTTGGTGGATTGATGCTTGGTTTTTTAGGAATCATTGGTTTTGTCATCAAACCATATCTAAGTGCATCAGCAGCATGATCGTCACCGTGCGTATCAAGATCTTCAGGGTGATGTTCGTCATGAATAAGACCCGGTAATGATTCAATCAGATATGAACACGTGGAAAAGACGTGAAGTTTAGGTTTTACATCGGTTTTTTCATCACACCTAAGATAAGAGTGAATGACATTCCAACCTGATATCCGGTTGTTATCTCCTTTGATAACATCAACTCCTTCGGAAGATAAACGATATGCGACTGATTCACCCCGTTCATACTGGGTAATAGACCAGATTGAAGGGTCTGCAACCGTATATTGGATGTGCTGTTTTCCGGTAAGATCTTTAATCTTGGCTGCAAGTTCAGTATCAGAAGTTTTAGTAACAGATAACTCACGATAAACATAACAATCTCCTTCCGGCGAAAACGCCAACCATAAAACACAGGCCGGTTTAGCATATCCCCAATCCATACAACGGATATGGGTCCACCATTCAGGTATCGTAGTTGGTTCACAAACATGAAGATCGTACCGCCATTCCTCAAAAAATTGCCCTTTGAGAATATCCCAATCACCCTCAAGCAGAGCTTTGCGATCTTCCTTGTCCAATTTCATCAGGTTCTTTACATAGGAATCATCCTGCATCAGATACGTGTTGTCGTGAAGTCTTGAAGGAATATACTGCGTAGTATAGGAAGATCCGGTTTCCGGGTCGGTCCGTATTTCTATATTTCCGGGGATTTGGTCTTTGATAAATCTATTTTTAACCCACTCATGTCCGACATTACCCGGATTGCTACCGGATTTTGCCTGTAGCTTAAACGGTGTTTCTCCTTCACTAACTGCGTGTCGTAACCGGGAAAGCAGGTAAATATACTGGAATTTATTAAAATGGGTCAGTTCGTCAAAATATTCCCGGGCATACTGCGCTGATTGGAATTGGTAGACATCCTGATCGTACTGGCAATAATTAAATTCCAATATTGAACCGGTGGCTTTAAAATACATCCGGTGTTCTTTTTTATTGTAGGTATACCAAGTAATAGGAATTACCCGTAACGCCTCAAGAATAATTGATTTTTCCAGTTCGGGATAGGTTCTTCGGAAGATGGCTGCGGTAACATTTTTATTATTGATACAGAAAAATACTGCATCCCATAAAATAGCGAAGGATTTACCGCCACCCACTGCGCCTCCAAAAAATACCTCGTCAGCAGTGGCATGATGGAAAAGTTGTTGCTTGGGAGATGCCTCGTAACGGATCATGTTAACAAAGAGTATACCACAGTATTGCAATCACTTGACAAGATCTGTTATAATATAAGTGCCAGGAAAGATGTGAACAGTTTTAGGGGTGTGCAAATAGGCACACATCGCCTCTTGGCGCACACCTAAGACTGTTTTTTTATGCCATACGCACTCATACTTATCATCAGGTTCTTAGACATACTATCCACCAAGATAGCTTTTGATAAATATGGGGCGGGAAGCACAATTGAAGGCAATCCAATCTCCGCTTACTTTATTAATCTTCTCGGTTTTCCCCTGTTTTCGCTTTTAAATATAATTCTATTTTTTATCTTAATCTCTCTAATTTACCGGATATCTCCAATAACTAAAATAGCAGTCAAAGGATTTTTAATTGTCAACCTAATTGTAATTGGAATTAATTTTTATTCGGCAATTATGATATAAGCGAACCTAAACGCATAAACCAGCGTAGAACCGTATTACCAAACGGAACTTGGAAGAAAATACGCTGATAATACTGGGTGCAGACGGTCAGAGAGAAAACTGAATCCACCGTTTATAGAAAATTAAGTACTTTACTTAATAGCTCCCTATTGGTTGTTAACTTCTAATTAAAGAAATTTTTTAAATTACGACCCCCTTAGAGGGGGTAGGAATCTTCTTAGATTCCAGTGGGGGTGTTATTCTTCTCCTTCTATAATTTTAAAAACACCTGCTTTAGCATCGCTGATGATCTGGATATTCATGGTGTTTCCATTTCCTTTTCCCTTATCCTGACCTCTAAGTCTAAGTCCCAACTCAACAGCCTTGAATCTTGCATAGTGATCTTTATGGTAATGTTCATTTCCTTCTTTATCCAGACTCATTGATTCGGCTTTAAATCCATCGGTTACAACAGTAGCTATTGCATCATCGGTAACTCCGGCTAACTGGTATAACCAATCAACAACCTCTGGATGAGCATGAAGAAATCTATTAACCGCCACCAACGCTGACTCATCCGATTTACAACGATAAACGTGTTTCCAAGCCTCAACTCTACTATGAGTTTTAAGAAATCTTTTTAAAAACCTTCTTTGTCTGGGTAATAATTCACCCATTGGATCATCATCATTACGGAGTTTAATTTCATTAGCTTTCGGTAAATCAGGAGTTATAGCATCTATTGAGTTATTTCCCATATAAGGGTAGTATTACACTATTAACATCCTTTTGTCAATGAAGGTTATACTGCTAAGA
>JGI20214J51088_10000263_pt1 | contig 38316 bp, 31 predicted proteins | sample WetSurMetagenome_FD_51088 | JGI IMG/M metagenome (IMG submission 51088) | reverse complement strand
ATAATCGGAAAGGTGAAGGACAATTACAAGATCTTCCAGTTTATTTCCGTTTACCTTTTCAATCATTTCAGGGAAAGCGAAATCATGGGTCATGACGCCATTGTAGTCAAACTTGCAGATGAGATTTATCTTACAGGTAAAGCTGACTGGGTATCAAAGGATTTCAAAGATGATCTCAGAAAACAGGTTGACCGGATCAGGCCCAATCTGATTGGTGTCAAGGCACACGACCTTGTTATGAATTCCTACAAAGGAATATTTGTTTCACTTTATGATATTGAAAAGGATTTTACTATCCTCTATTTCTGGGAACCCGATTGCGGACATTGTGCAGAAGCAACTCCGAAACTAAAAGCTTTATATGATAAAATCAGAAACCAGAGTGTTGAAGTGTTTTCAGTATGCACTACCGGTGAAAAAACAAAATGGGAAAAATACATTGAAGAGCACAAGCTGGATTGGATAAATGGCTGGGATCCTGATCGTAGAACCAACTTCGGATATTATTACAATGTCGAATCAACTCCAATGATTTATATTCTTGACAGAGACAAAAAAATAATTGCCAAAAAGCTTAGTGTTGATGATATAGGTTCATTTATTGATAATTACAGGAAGTATTTTCAGAAGTAATATTTTTGTTCCTGAGCCAGATGACAAGTTCATAAACCGAAACAAATTCACCATTTAATCCATCTAACCTGCATTTCCAGGTCGAATCTGTTGAAGAAGGCACCTCCACAACCGCTTCAGATTCCGATTCAGAAATTCCATAACCGGCCCTTATAAGTGCTTTTTCGGTCCAGTATCTCTTATTTCCATCTCCTTTTACATAAATTCTCCCCTTTTTAGTATTCCTGACCGTAAAACTTCCGTCACTTGAATTGAAATCAACTTTGTTGCTGTCAAAAAGTGTTTCAAATGATCCGTCAAGCATGAGATCTTCAGGAGCCCCCTCGGTAATGCCCCGTTCTTTTAAAAGCCATATCTTGTCAGCCTGGCTCACTGCAGTTGCAAGGTCATGAGTTGAGAAAATAACAGTTTTATTGCGGTTTCTTGTGAGCTCATTTAAAAGATGAATTATTTCATACTTGCTGCTGATATCCAGGAAGGCAGTAGGCTCATCCATTATCATAACAGCTGCATCCTGTGCCAGAACCATGGCTATCATCGCCCTCTGGCGCTCTCCGTCTGAAAGCTCCGAAATCAGCCTGGTTCGGAAATCTGCCATTCCGGTTCTGGATATTGCTTCCAGTATCATCTGATGATCGGAGGAATTGATTCTACCCAGCCAGTTAGTATGCGGGAACCTGCCAAGGGAAACCAGGTCATATACCTTCATGTTGCTGACTTTGACAATTTCAGTGGAAATATACCCGATCTTACCAGAAAGCTGTAATCTTGAGAAATCAACTATGTTTTCACCGTCAATCGTCAGATTTCCTCCGATCAGATCCTGCAGCCCGGCAAAAGTTCTGAGAAGTGTGCTTTTCCCAATACCGTTCTTTCCGATTACTGCAATAAGTTCACCTTTAACCGCCGAACCATTAAGAGGCGGAAGCAGAACATGCCGGGATTTTCCTGATTTAAATCCGATTTCAATATCTCTGAAGGATAAGATGTTTGTGAAACCAGCTTCCATCAGAATATCTCCCTGTATTTTTGATCCCGAAGGATGACCCATATTACTACCGGTATTCCGATCAGAGCGGTTACCGAGTTGACAGGCAGTACATTATCCGAACCAGGCATTTGCGAAATTATATCACTGGCCAGCATTATTATAGCTCCTGTCAGTATGGTTCCGGGAATAAGTATCTTATGATCGGAGGCTCTGAAGATAATCCTGGCCAGATGAGGAACTGCAATTCCAATAAATCCTATCGGTCCGCAAAATGCAGTTATAGTTCCTGCAAGTATTGATGTACCGGCAATTATCACATACCTCGACTTTCTGACATCAAGACCGATGCTACGGGCATAATCTTCTCCAAGAAGTAGTGCATTAAGCATCTTTACAGAGATGAGACTCAGGATCGATCCGGCAAGAACAGATAATAGCATTAATGTCAGCTGCGAGGAAGTCAGGTTTCCCAGACTTCCCATTGTCCAGATTACATAGGCTTTCAGCATTGTTTCGTTGCTGAAATACTGCATTATGCTTACAATTGCGGATATTGCACTTGAAAGCATAATTCCCAGAATAAGTACCGTCATGATATTCTTCACCCTCGAAGATATCATCATTATAAGGAGCATTACCAATCCGGCACCAATCCATGACGCAGCTGCTATTGCCCAATTGCCTAATCCCCTTATGCTTTCAGGGGACAGATCTGCTGAGAATCCAAGTATTACGAATGCTACTCCCAGGCTGGCTCCTGAACTCACACCCAGAACGTATGGTCCGGCCATAGGATTCCTGAAGAGAGTCTGCATTTGAAGACCGCTAATTGACAATGCAATTCCAACCGAAATGGCAGTTATTGCCTTCGGAAGCCTGAATTGAGTCAGAATAGTCCTTATGGTTTCATCTGAATTACTAAATAGTGACCCGATTATTTCTCCTGGTCTTATCGTCACAGATCCGAGAAAAAGATCAAGAAAGAAGAACAGGATAAGTAGTATAGCCAACCCGCCGAAAATTGTCCTGTTTCTACCGGAAGAAGCATTCTCAAATGCTATATTACTTTTTTCCGACTCCATACCTGCTTATCCTAATTTAGCTTCTTATAATAATATAATTCTGAAAAAGGGAGCAGTCCGGGATGTAAAATTGACGCAATATCCCTTAAAATAATCTGAGGTTTAAGACAACCACCTTCCCAGTAGTCATTTCCCCCTCCTGCGTTGATTCTTTTTATGTTGTTGAATACATTTCCGTTTTTGAAACATCTTAGAAGTGCAAGTCTGGGATCGATTGACAAGATCTCCTCAAGAGAATTTGCACTGCCTGAATTCAACCAGTAATCAGCCGAAATAGACTTAAGATACACATTTTCCAGACCTGTTGGCATTGAGACTGACGATTCTGTATCCTGCCACAGGTATTCTCCTCCCGCATCAGCTATAAGTGCTGAAATATATGAGTTGCCAGGTGAGATGTACCAAGTATCCTTAAAAGGCAGTCCGAGCATTACCGATGGTCGCTCCGAGACATTNGAAATGATAAACGATTTTAGATCATTATATTCATTCTCAATGGTTCTGAATATTGAATCAGCCATTTTCTCTCTTGAGTAAAGTGCTCCCATAAGCTTTATCCATTCAGCTTTACCCAGCGGGTCGGTTTCAAGATAATCAGCGTTATACATAACCTTAATTCCCATTTCTTTCAGCTTTGCAATGTAACCTGCCGATTCACTTCCAATGCCATAAACCATTACAAGATCAGGATCAAGTTTAAGAATCATTTCCTTATTGAGATTATCGTCAAAACCTATTTCACGTATAATTCCTTTAGTTACAAAGTACAGCAGGTCGGGATCATATATGAACCTTGTGCCTGAGAAACCTACAACCGAACTCTCTTTATCCAGGGCTGAAATCATTGAAAGGTGAGTTGTAGACAAACAGATGATCTTTTTAACCGGAACTTTTATTACTAATGAAGTGTCAATAAAGGATGGAGCTTTATCTTCTTCAGGAATAAGATACCATGTCTGTGCAATATTTTTTGCACCCTGCCACGGATTAAGGACAGAGACCTGCGAATACCCATCAATATATTCTATTTTAAGTCTCTTCGCATAAGATAGAATGGGCTTTTCAGTAATTTTCGGATCATTTGCAGTCTTCGTCGTATTTCGGGTACATGAAAGCAGCATAATTGAAACAGAGACCAGGAAAAAAGAAAGTCTCTGATTTAAAAATAATCCTCTTAAAACCGGGTAGATCATTCGGATGTATTATCAGGTTTTACTTTAAAGCATAAAGTACCGGGGATGATATCGGTTTCCATTTCAGATATCAATGCTCCTCCCTTGCTATACCGCAGGATCTTACCTTTTCTGACATAATCCACCACATCTGTAACGAAAATCTCGTCATTTGCAGGGTTTATACCCAGTTTGTAAAAGGTATGGTCAAGTTCCGGAATAATGGACAGAGAGGGCAAACTTTGCTCTTCAATTGCCATTTTTCTGACCCCATTCAGGAGATAATACAAAGTCGCCCCTTTTCCGTCAATCTGAAGGCAGGTGGGAGAATCAGACAGGGAGGGAAACGTAAGTCTTCTTTCGATTTTATTGGTCCTGGTGCTGATTCCAATAAGTTCAGCATAATTTTCTCTTTTCCAGCCCCCATTGCAGAGAACCCAAAGTGTTTCATTTTTGTCGACGACCATGCTTTCAGGTTCCGATCCGACACTTATTGAATCAGTTACCTGGTCGGTTGCAGCATTTATGACCATAACCTTATTGCCTCCTGCCCAGTTTGCAACATAGGAAGTGGTGTAGACTGTTACAATTGACTCAGAGGTTTTCTTAATGTTAATATAACCCGATACAGAATTGCTTAACAGATCAACAATTGCTATGGAATCAGAATACAGACTGGTTACATATCCCTTGCTGTCGCTGATGAATGAAATGTACCTCGGAGAAACTATTTTATTTATTGTGGCAACTGATTTTAGGTAGTTTCTGTCAGTAACCTCTATCTTACCCGAATTGTTGACCAAAATATATGCTTTATTTGCGTGAAAGCCCATAGAATATGGTATATCGCCCAGGGGCCTCTGATTGATATTAAGGAACACGTGATTGTAAACCTTAAGTGAGTCGTATGAAAAGAATGAAAGAGAGCCGTTGCCCGATTTGAAATTGCCTTCATTTAGAATGAAGACTCCATCGCCTGAAAGATATGTCTTATCCGAATTAATAATCACAGGATTGACCTCTTTCACACAAGAGCATGAAAGCGATAATATTAAAAATAGAAATGTTTTACGCATCTTTTATTTCTTGAATTGGAATCTGGTTGAAAGCAAAAAACTACGTCCCGGCATCGGATAATAAGCAATGTTCTGATAACTGGCATCAAAGAGATTTTCAATAATAAAGTCCAGGTCGATTGATATGTTACCTCTATTAATTTTTGTTCCGATTGTCAGGTCGCTCACTGAAAAATGCGGGAGGTACTGTGAATTATCAGGTGTAAGGAATCTTTTGCCAGTATATAGGGAACTGAATGCTGAATAAAAATGCTGCCAGTTTAATCTTAAAATCGCATTAATTTGGTGTTCAGGGATATAAATCAACTGATTTCCCGACAAATCAGAATTACTGATGTATTCTCCGGTTACGGTAGCTTTAGTAAAGGCATACCCGGTATTCAGGCTGGCCTTGAAACCATGAATATCAAATTTTGCACAGAATTCAGCTTCAAATCCTGATGTGACTATATTTCCCACATTTGAAGCTTCCCAGTAATAAGATTCACCAGGACGCCATTGGATCATATTCATTATATGGTTTCTGAAAAATGAGAAATCATTTTTTATTTGAATGGAACCTAATAAAAAGTTTGTCATCTCCCAGGATACTTCAGAAATGTATCCGGTTTCTTTAGTAAGATNAGGATTTCCGCCCGGCGACCAGAACATGTCATTTAAAGTCGGGATCTTCGTATTCCTTGAATAACTGGCTTTGATGATATAATCTTTATACCTGAAAGGCCTTATTTNGGTACTCGCAGAAAAATCNGGGGAAAGGAACCTTTTATCCTGGATTATCTCACGGAATAGAATCCTTGTGGTCATCCACCTGANCAGATCCGCCTCGGCAGTTACATCAGCTGAAATCAGATTCCTTTTTTTACTTCCCTCGTAATTATTTGAATTTACTAAATCAAGTTCATCATCAAGTGCAAATTCAAGTTTCAGCAAGTTATTGACTNTNTGTTCGAAGCTGCTCTTAAGTATAATTCTTCCTGAATGGTTTCTGGATTCAATAGAAGCAAGCTTATTTGAATAATCAAGTTTATCCGAAATGAATGCTGCTGTAAAATTTATATTGTTTTGTCCTTTATGGTATCCATAGTTCAGCATTGCCCGGAGTGATTCGTCAGATTGTTTTTCAGGCGGATCCATTGTGGGAATTACCATCGGGACAGGCAGATTCCTGTCCGCTGACTGATACCACATCCTGGCTGAAAAGATACCGTTCGAGTTCCTGAAATACAATTCCTGAATAAACCCTTTCTGACTGACCTCACTGTTTTTTCTGGTTTCCCATATGGGGTATCTCCCGAAACACTGTTAATATATTTAAAATCGTTGTCTGATTTTCTAATGAATGCTTTTGTAACCGAACGGAAACTATTTTTTCCGGCTTTTACCTTCAGAATTCCTGAACGCGTTCCGAAACTTCCGATTGCAGGNCTTACCAGAACCAATTCTTTATCATCCCAGTCAGGGTTTGTTTCAAGATTTATTGCCCCGCCTAATCCGCCGCTTCCATTGCTCATCGATCCGCCNCCATAATAAATACTTATATCGTCAATTAATCCGGCAGGAATAAGTGAAAGATCCATNTGTCCAACCATAGGATTGTTAAGGTTTATTTTATTCCAGGTCACCTGGGTATGGCCGGGACCGGTCCCCCGGAATGATGGTGAAGCTAAACCACCTGAACCATAAGTTTTTATATGGATAAGTGAATTTGCAGAAATCAGATCAGCTAGGGTCAGCTGACTATATATTCCAATTGCGGATGAATCTATGTGAGTGGCTTTGAAACCAATATAATTACGGTTATCAGTTTTTCCCTTTATTTCGACTTTCCCTATAAATATTGTATCATCAGGGAAAGTTATTTGTCCCTCCAGATGGATTGTGAAAAGCACAGCCAAAAATAAAAAGGCGTTTTTCAAGGTCAACATAATTAGTTTGCTGCCGGGATTCAAAAGGNGGGAATCATTTTGTGATTCTATGCTTTTCTTCCCGAAAGCTTTGAACATATAATTGCTTGGCAGGTCTTCTGACTTGTCCCGGTTTTAAGAAGCCTTCCCATCCGCCGGCTGGCGAACAGTGGCAGGTATTTCTTAAAACCATCATCACGTACGTGACGTGATCAGGCATCACAGCAGCGGGTACTGTCGCGGATTCATACCGCATTCCCTTTTCATTACAGTGAATTTAATTCATTGTAACACCAATGCTGACCAAAGGTAATTGAATTTTTTATAATGATAGATTTCAGATATCAACAATTGTTGATAACCGGTTGATTTACCCGNCTTAAATTGTTCCGCAGGAATTCCTTATGACAAGATCAGGAGCTATGTTTACCTGTCTTTTGTATTTTGTCTTTCCCGAATTCTTAACTTCCGACCATATCATATTGGCAACTTTCAAAGCCATCCCAGTAAGAGGTTTTCTGAGGCAGGTAACTGGTGAGAACATNAGATCAAAGCCTATACCCTCTTCCATTGCTACCAATGCCACATCCTGTGGAACCCGGAGCTTCTTTCTCCGTAGGAAGGACATAACCTGGTAAACGAGCTCAGCCTGAAGTACTATTATAATTTCGGCACGATACGGAGGCCGCAGGAATTTATCGATCTGATCAGGGTCAATNTCCCTGGCTGCCATCTGGAGATCCAGCTCTACTATTGCAGGCTTGTTCATTCCGGTTTTTTTATCGATTTCTGTTTTTATTAAGTCAATTACCGGTTTGTCCTTTATTGCCGAATACTTATCTGTTGCGATCAGAATATTCTTATAACCCATTTTCTCAATATGATCCACAATCCGCCTCGATCCTTCGGCCATATCTGTGCAAACAGTGTTAAGACGTAGATTCCTGATTGATTTCTCGAGAAGAACGAACGGGTAGTCCATTGCCCTGAGAGAACGGATAGTATAATCATCTGCAGATTCGCCGACTAGTATCAGACCGCTGTAGAATTTTTTTAATGATCCTACCAGTCTGTTATATCTTCCGTCATCAGGATCTTTTGTCATTATTGAAAACCCTACCCCGATGCTGCTGAATGCTTTCTGAAGGAATGGCGTTATTTCATATATGAACGGATCGTGAAGTGAGGGTACTATCATTCCTATAATACCTGGTTTCTCCTCAACAGGAGATATCTCATTCTGCTTCTTAAGCAGATCAAAATACCCCATTTGCCTTGCAAGTGCAAGAACCTTTTCNTGTGTATCTTTTCTGATTCCATGCTGGTCAGCTTTATTGTTCAGAACAAGTGAAACCAAAGTACCAGAAACACCCAGCCTTTCGGCTAAATCTTTATTTTTAACTTTTTTCCCCATTTTTTCCCCTAAAATTGGAGGAACTAAATTAAATCTTTTTTTTCGAACAGGCGACTGATTAATGTTTTTTAACTTATGTGAATAGAAGAATATCTAAATATTATATCTGTCAATTATTTTAAGTAAAATGAAAATATTAATTAGGCTGTCCAACAAGTCTGAAATTTCACCAATGTTTTCTCTGTTACTCTCTGTGACTTCTCAGTGGCACTCTGTGCAGTAAGTATTTATCAGAACTTATACAAAGATCACAGAGTTTCCAATGACAATTTTTGTTACTGTCTCATCTTTTAGGAGCCTGTATCCCTCTTTGTTTTGCAGCCGCCTCAAGCCTCTGCTGCCATTTTGATTTCTTCAAGGGCTTTTTCTTATTCTCTTCCAGAGTTGCAAGAACTTTATCCGCGTCAATAAATCTTTTGGATACTATATTTTGAAGGTAGGTAAGGATATTTGCCAGGAAATAATAATATGTAAGCCCTGAAGAGAAATTATTTAGCATGAACATAAACATTACCGGCATCATATACATCATCAGCTTCATACCAGGTTGGTCGGACCCGGGAGAGGATCCGGTCATCTTCATTGTAAGCAGGGTGGAAGCAGTCATAAGGAGTGTGAAAAGGCTGACATGAGCACCATATAATGGTATTGTGAATGGCAGGGTCAATATTGAATCGTATGTCGAAAGATCAGTAGCCCAGAGAAAATGTTCCTGCCTCAATTCGATCGATACGGGAAAAAACCTGAACATTGCAAAAAGAACCGGCATCTGAAGAAGCATAGGAAGGCATCCACCCATTGGATTGATACCCGCCCGTTTATATAGATCCATGGTAGCCTGCTGCTTTTTCATCGCATCTTCCTGTTTTGGAAATTTCTTACCGATTTCTTCAACCATCGGTTTAAGGACNTGCATCTTGGCAGTTGACTGGTATGATTTGAAAGTGAGCGGGAAGAGAACAATTTTTATGAGAATTGTCAGTATCAGGATAATTATCCCGTAACTGCCAATATACTTTTCAAGCCAGTTAAATACTGGGATTATAATGAATCTGTTAATCCATCCGATTATGTTTTTTCCGAGGAAAACAAGCTTCTCAAGTTCGAGCCCCTCNTTTCTTAGTGTTGAAATGTGGTTGGGGCCGTAATATAATTTCATTCCCAGGGCAGTTTCCTGTCCGGGGTTGAAAGGCACGCCAACCTCGGAAGTGAAGTATCTTATGTAATCAGGTGACAAGGGTGTTTTCGTCGATTTAACCGTTCCATTAATAAAATAATCCTTGCTGATCAGTACTGAAGAAAAGAACTGATCCTGAAATGCAACCCAGTTGAGCTTTGTCGGCAGATCCTTCTGCTCAACATCTTTTGACTGGCGCAGCCTGATTCCTTCAACATCGTCCTGATAATATTTATACTTAATTGTCGTATAGTACTCTTCGTTCTGTCTTCCCTTCTCCTGCTGTGGAATATACACCCGCCAGTCAAGTGTTATACTGCTGACGTTTGAAGCAATGATACCTTCCATCGATTTAAAAGTCACATCAAAATCAACGCTGTATTTATCTGGTGCAAGAGTATATTTGTATTCAATATACCNGTTCTCACCGGCCATCAGTCTTAGAATTACGCTCTGGGATGATGAAGCAGCTTCGAATGATTTGTTTTCTGATATAGGAGTGAAATAGAGATCGTTAGTCTGAACAGCTTTATTATCTGATGTATAGAAATTAAATCCAAATACTGTTGAATCGCCTGAGAACAGTATCAGCGGGAGCGAATCGAATGTTCTGTATTCTTTAAGACGGGCAGAAAACACCCTGCCTCCTTTAGGCATTATTTTAAGTTCAATTTTATTGTTTTCAAGTGTTATCAGACCTGTATCACCGGTTACAGAAGCTCCAAAGGCACCATATTTACCTGAATCAGAAGCACTAATTGCCGCAACTGCCTGTTCGGGATTTATTTTCTGGGATTTGTCTATTCCGGTTGAATCGTTTTTAACAGGTGCCGGAGTGAAACCAAGCATCTTGTTTATTTCATTTACTTTGGAAACAGCCTCAGGCTGATTAGGCTTGAAACGCAGAGCATTAATATATTCAGCTCTTGCATTTTCAAGATCCCCTTTTGCGTATAAGGAGTCGGCTACTTCAACAGCTTGTTTATATNACTTATTCATCCTGCTGCCGTTGAAGACGCTGAACCCGATAAATATTGCAAAAATCAGTATCAGGCCAGTAATAGTATTCTTGTCCATTCTTTGGTATTAATGTAATTAAACTACAACAATTCTCCTCATTCGATACAGGCTTTGATAAAATTCACAAAAAGTGGATGGGGATTTACAACTGTACTGCTGTACTCCGGATGAAACTGAACGCCAATGAACCATTTGTGATCTGGAATTTCCATTATTTCAACAAGATTGGATTCAGGATTTATACCTGAAGGAACCATTCCGTTATTTTTAAAATCGTCATTAAACCGGTCATTGAACTCGTACCTGTGCCTGTGTCGTTCGATTATATCAGTTTTCCCATATATTTTGTGAGCCAGTGAACCTTTAGCTATGGAGCATTTATAGCCTCCGAGTCTCATCGTGCCGCCTTTATCACTTACACTTTTCTGTTCCTCCATCAGGTCGATGACCGGATACCTGGTCTTATGGTTGATTTCGGTTGAATGGGCTCCGTCGAGATGAAGAACGTTCCTGGCGAACTCTATAACTGCGCATTGCATACCAAGGCATATCCCAAGAAATGGAATATTGTTTTCCCTTGCATACTTTGCAGTTAATATCTTTCCGTCTATTCCACGTGATCCGAATCCGGGTGCAACCAGGATACCCTTCAGTCCGTGCAGCTTCTCATTTACATTTTCAGCAGTTATATCTTCTGAATGAATATATTCAACATCAACTTTGCATTCATTCCTTGCGCCACTGTGTATAAATGATTCTGAAATAGATTTATATGCATCAGGAAGTTCTACATATTTACCGATGAGGCCGACACGGACAGAGTGTTTTGGATTCTTAAGCCTTTTTAGAAATTCTCTCCATTCAGCAAGGGGTGGCTCTTCAGAAACAGGAAGTTCAAGTTTTCTCAATACTGTCCGGTCGAGTTGTTCATCAAGCATTTTAAGCGGAACCTCGTAAATAGTAGTAACATCGACAGATTCAATAACAGCCTTCTCCTCGACATTGGTGAACAAAGCGACTTTTCTCTTAATATCATTATTAAGACTTTTTTCAGTCCTGAGTACCAGTATCTCAGGTTGGATTCCTGCCTCAAGAAGTGCTTTTACAGAATGCTGCGTCGGTTTTGTTTTCAATTCTCCAGAAGCAGAAAGGTATGGAACCAGTGTCAGATGGATGACAATGCAATTCCTTGAACCAAGCTCCCATTTAAGCTGCCTCACTGATTCAATATATGGCAGGGATTCCATGTCACCAACCGTACCGCCTATTTCGGTAATAACAATATCAAATTTGTTCCCGGATCCGACAAGTTTGATCCTTCTTTTTATTTCATCAGTTATATGCGGAATGATCTGGACAGTNTTCCCAAGATAATCACCCTTCCTTTCCTTATTGATCACTGTCTGATAGATTCTTCCAGTTGTGACATTGTTTGCCTGGCTGGTCGGAACATTCAGGAACCTCTCATAATGACCGAGATCAAGGTCTGTTTCAGCTCCGTCAAGGGTAACATAGCATTCCCCGTGTTCGTAAGGATTTAAAGTTCCGGGGTCGACGTTGATATAGGGATCAAGCTTCTGGATGGTCACCGAGTATCCCCTGGCCTGCAGCAATTTTGCAAGGGAGGAAGATATAATACCTTTTCCAAGGGAGGATGTCACTCCTCCGGTTACAAATACGTACTTAACTTCAGTCAATTCGGGGAAATTTTTAACCTTATTTCTTATTTATATTATTAATCATCAAGACCTGACTGGTCTATCAATCTGACTTTTTCTTCAAGGGTTTTAATCATTTTCTTGGCACTATCAATTTTTTCCTGAACTTCCCTGATCATGGTATCAGCATTAGTTGATTTTGCGAAGAAACCAATATTGTTNTCCCANAGCACAATGTCGCTTTCCATCTGTTTAATCTTTNTAAAGAATTTTTCTCTTTCATTGCGCACTTTTCTTGATGCCTTGGGATTGGTTTTAAGACTATCAAGNTTGGTTCTGTACTTAAGAATACTTTTATCCTCATCGGCAATTTTCAGTTTGTCAAACTCCTTGTTGAGGGCATTTCTGTATCTGTTTGTTATCTCCTCTTTCTTGTTGAAAGGAACAAAACCGATTTCAGTCCATTTTCTCTGAAGGTCCTTTAATCTCTCAAATGCAGCCTGAACATCCGTTCCGGGTTCAAATTTTTCAAGCTCTTCAATTACAGATATTTTAGCCTTAAGATTATCTTCATAGGAGGTATCAAGATTTGCAAAGTAATCAGCTTTCCTGTTAAAGAACTGATCACAGGCCTTACGGAATCTTTTCCAGGTTTTTTCAGATTGTTTTCTTGGGACCGGTCCGATTTCCTTCCACTCCCTCTGAAGCTTAATCAGNGCTTCAGAAGTTGATTTCCAATCGGTACTATCCTGAAGGGATTCGGCCTGCATGCACAATTCTGTTTTCAGCTGGAGATTGTTTAGCTGAGTTTCCTTGTTATCGGCATAGAAGGTTCTCTTCTTTTCAAAAAATGTGTCGCATGCCTCTCTGAATCTTTGATAAACCTTGTTGTTTTGCTTTTTAGGTGCAAATCCGATTGTCCTCCACATTTTTTGAAGTGAAACAATCTTGTCGGCTCTTTCATCGAAATCCCTGAAGTTCTTTATTTCCATCTTATTGATGGCTTCCACTTCTTCACAGAGTGCAAGTTTGGCCTCCAGGTTTTTCCTCTGATCATCCTTCTGCTTCTCGAAGTATTCGTGATGTCTTTTATTTATCTGAGCTGTTGCCTCCCTGAATCTTTCCCATATTTCATTTTTCGATTCCGGAGGAACCGGACCTATTTCACGCCATTGATTGTGGAAATCCTGAAGCGACCTGAATGCATTTACCGGATTCGGTTCAAGCAGAAGTTCTTCAGCTTTCTCACATAAAAGTACTTTTGCCTCAAGGTTTTTCTTAAGGTCAAGATCACGGAGCTCTTTATTTATTTTAATATAATCATAGAAAACTTCAACACTGTGATGGTAATTCTCCCACAGATCTTTTAAAGAGGCCTGAGGCACCACTCCTATAGAATGCCAGTCGTTCTGCAGATTCCTGAAATCATGGAAAGTCTTGTTTATCGACTCCTCACGATTGACAAGATCTTTAATCTTATCGATAATATCATATTTCTTTTTAAGATTCTCATATTTTTCAACCTCCTGGACTTTTGAAAAGTCATTTTTCTTTTCTCTGTATTTGTCAAGGAGTTCCTTTACCCTATAATCAAGAGGATCAACCCAAATCTTATAATCTTCTATTTTTCCTCCTCCTTCAAGGAATTTAGCCTTTCGCTCCTCATTCTCCTGTTTTAGTTTCTTATAAAAGAGAGTCTTGATTCTTTCAACATCTTCGCGGATCTCCGATGGAGGCCGGTTTTCAATTATAAGGCCCAGTGTNTCAGCCAGCTCATTCTTTGAGAAACCAGAATAATCAACCGGAGGNAGCTCTATTTCATCGAGATCATGAAATTCAGAAGGCTGAGAGGAGTGTTTGAGGTTCACTATGTCTTTAGAAGTATCATTTTCCTCTGACATTTCAGTCTTATTTGTATCATCAGTACCGGAAGCCTTTATTTCTGCTCCGTTCTGTTCGTCCCGAACAGAGTTTTGCGGATCTTCATTAATCATATTCAATCCTTTAAGGTTCAATGTCTTTAAAAGTACGTAGTACCATGGGTACCCATGGATTTTTCAGAGTACGAAAATATTGAATTATTTGTTAAAACTCAAAGATTTGCAGAAAAATAAGAGAAATGCTGATTTAGTGAGCGGATGAAGAATTATTGGAAGATTAATAATATATTTGAAAAATAATTGAACAGTAAAATTAATATTAATAATGAGGTTCTTCGCTTTTTGTCGGATACAAAGCGATATAGGAACGTAAAGTCTCTTAATAGTGTTAAATCTCTTAATGAATTAATATCAATATGGAAACAAAGGATATTTTCATTTTTATTTTCGTGTTTGCAGCATTGGGAGCCAGCCTGTATCGAAAATATGTCAGGAAAAATCAGGGAGAAAAGCCATTTCAGAAGAGCGGTACAGGTAACACCGGTTCATCGTTTTCTTCAGTAAAAGATGATTATGAACCCTACAAAAAAAAGTAACCTATCGTTTATTCCTTGAAATCAAGTATCGGAACGGGTTAATGATCTTTTGCAGCAGGCGCAGATCTTCGGTGATTATTTCTGCGGTTCCCTGCATATTTTGTGTAAAATCGAGTTTTTTCCCGTAGAGAGTTGTTAGACCCGAAGGCAAAATCAATTCGATTACGTACGAATCACCTGACGGTACAAGCGATTTTGATTTTACCACTCCCCTTATCATTCCGTACTCAAGGTATGGATATCCGCTTAGCTTAATGTTTACCTGCTGACCGGGGTAAACCTTGCCTGAGCGGTTCATTTTAAGGTTTATTCTTCCAACATAGTCACCAGCATCAAGAGGCACTATGCTTAAAACCGGTTCGTCCTTGTTGACAATCTGATTTTCACTCCAGAACTTTGTAAATGTCACAAAACCGGTAACAGGTGAAACAATCAGATAATTGTTCTCCCAGATTTTAATCTGGGCTTTCAGGTTCAGAAATGATTCGTTCAGCACAGAGAAATATTTTTCCCTCTCCTCAAGCTTCTTTATCCTGTAATCCTGCAGCACCTGCTTTTTTTCGGCAAGTTCTATCGATTTTGCTGAATGATCTAGTCGAACCTGCTGGAGTTCAATATTAAGCCTGATTAGTGACTGGCGTGACTTTTCCAGTTCACTTTCAGAATATACTCCGCTTACTCTCAGAAGTGAATCTCTCTTGAATTTTCTAAGCTCAAGTGAAAGGTTTTCACCATACAGCTTTTCTTTCTCTTTTACCCGTCCTATATAAACCAGAATTCCATCTATTTCTTCAGTAAGTGAAATGATCTTATTCCCGTAAAAATCATTTATATTGTAATTATTGAAATCCGACAGACTTTTCATGAATGATCCCCAATAGCTCTGTATCTCGCCAAGCTCCGTGAACTCAGGCAAGAATGACAGCAAAATCCGTTCAGGGTTTGAAATTGTATCAACAATTTCTTTAAGGCGGTTAATCTCATCTATTGAAGCGGTTGTCTCCATAACCGCTAAAACCTCTCCTTTTATTGTCTCCTCCTTATCCCTGACGTACAGGTTCTTGATCCGCCCGGTCAGCTTTGATACCAATGTAACCGGAGGGTTCGCGGTTGTAATTTCGACAGGAGCAGGAATTGTATCGGGATACTTGATCAGCCAAAGCAGCAATACAAAAAGGATAAATATAACAAGTATAATTGCTGTACCCCACCTCAGAATTTTCCCGGGAGGATGCCCCATAATCTCATTCACGGGTTCAGAATAAATAATATCAGGTTGTTCGTTTTCTTCCATCCTGTTTAATCAATTACCCAGCTCAAGCTGATTCTTTACAAGATTATAGTATGCTCCGCCCTTCTCAATCAGGCTGATGTGATTTCCTGTCTCAATTATTTTCCCTCCGTCAAGAACTACAATTTTGTCAGCATTTCTGACAGTACTTAACCGGTGAGCTACAATAATGACGGTTTTTCCCCTGAAGAAACCTGAGAGGTTTTCGACTATTGCTTTCTCGGTATTGGCATCAAGAGAATTTGTAGCCTCATCAAAAATCACTATTTCCGGGTTCTTATAAATAATCCTTGCGATCAGTAACCGTTGTTTCTGGCCCTCGCTCAGACCATGACCATTTGCTCCAATTTTTGTGTTGTACCCCAGCGGCAAAGTTTCTATAAACTCCCTGATATTTGCTGTTTCTGATGCATTTATCAACCTGTTCTCATCAATTCTTTCAATTCCCGGTGCAATATTTCCGGCNATCGTGTCGGGAAACAGAAAGCCGTCCTGCATCACCGCACCGACTTTTTCGCGCCACAACTTCAGGCTTATGTTTGAAAGTCCGGTTCCTCCAATCGATATCTTCCCGCTTACAGGCTGGTAAAATCTTAAAAGGAGTTTAAGGAGGGTGGTTTTTCCGCTGCCGCTTACCCCAACTATTGCAGTTATTTTATCCGATTCTATCAGGAGGTTTGCATTTTTAATCGCATAAGGAGAACGGGGGCCTTCATATTGGAATGAAAGATCAGATATCTCAATATCTTTATTATCAGGAAGTTTCTGCAACTTGTTCTCCGAACCAGGTTCTTCATCTTCCATGTTATGTACTTCTGCAAGCCTGTCGAGGCTCATTTTCGCATCCTGCGACATCCGGAAAAATCCTATTATCTGATTTACCGGGACATTCATCTGTCCTATTATAAACTGGACAGCGAGCATCATACCAAGTGTCATATTACCTTTAATCACTGCAGTTGCAGCCACTATTGTTATCAGAATGTTCATGACTTCGCTTATGAATGTCGCACCCGCCGATTGATACTGGATCAGTCCAAGTCCCTTCACTTTCAATCCAAACAATGAGGCCTGATGGTTTTCCCAGTCCCATCGCTTGCTGAGCTCACTCTGCGTGAGTTTAATTTCCTGCATTCCGTTTATAATGTTTATAAGCTTTGTATTCGATGCGGACATTTCCTTAAAACGGATATTATCGAGCCTGGCTCTCGGTTTCATAAACAGTGATACCCAAAGGATATAGAATGCTGTACCGGCAAGAAACAAGAAAAATATTTTGAAGCTGAAGATTCCAAGTACAACTCCGAATACCAGCAGGTTGACGAAGGAAAAAAGTATGCTCAGGCTTGCCGAAGTGAGAAATTCCTCAATCCTGTTATTATCCTCAATACGCTGGAAAATATCTCCTGTAAGTTTTGTATCAAAAAAGGCAACCGGAAGGTTCATCAACTTCTGCAAAAATCCTGATACAATAGCCACATTGACTCTTGATCCGATATGAAGAAGAAGCCAACCGCGGATGAATTCCACTGACATCCTACCCAGTACAAGTGCAAGCTGGGCAAATAATATCAGGTAGATGAAACCGATATCATTGTTGTTGATACCAACATCTATAATTGATTGTGTAAGAAATGGAATAATAAGCTGGATAAAACTACCTATAAGCAGTCCGAGAAGAAGCTGTCCAAGGTACTTTCGGTATAATCTGAAGTATTTTAGAAGGAATTTGAATCCGCCTGTTTTTTCAGGCTGATCATCAGAATCATAGAGTGCAGGGGTAGGTTCTATTATTAATGCAAGTCCTGTTTGTTTACCCTCAGTAAGTGTGGTTGCCCAGTTTTTCTCGAAGTCTGCCCGGGTATATGTTATCAGGCCCGTTGCAGGATCAGCGATCCAGACTTTATCATTTAACATTTTATATAACACTACAAAATGTCTCTGACGCCAATGAAGGATACAGGGCAAAGTCACCTTTTCCATAAGCAACTCAAAAGGTATTTTTACACCCAGAGTCCTGAATCCAACTGAATCAGCTGCTTCAGAAAGTCCCAGAAATGATACCCCCTCTTTAGTTATGAAACACTTTTTTCTCAGGTAATCAAGCGAAAAATTCTTTTTATAAAACCCTGCTATCATTTTCAGACAGGCAGGACCACAATCCATCGCATCATATTGTTTTACAAATGGGAATAACATTTTTGGATACCCAACCGTTTAATTATGTGAAGTAAAGATATTTATTATTTAACAGAAAAATACTTACAATATTAATTTAGACTTGGCCTGCACTGACAGATCATCACCTCAGGTTGCGGGAAATATTATATTTGTCAATTTATCAGGGTAAAAAAATCGACGCTTGTTCAGAAAAATATCAGATAGTGCAATAATTGACGGNGTTCGACGGCAAGACGACCAGACACTAAACTGGCTTTACGATAATTACNTTGAGACTGTGCGCCATCACGTTCTAAGGAACAGCGGATCAGACGCTGATGTCTCNGATGTATTTCAGGAATCAATAATTGCACTTTACAGGCAGATTTCAGAGAATGACCTTAAGCTGTCGACTGATCTGAAGGGTTATTTTTTTGGAATAGCACGGAATATATGGAGCGCCCAGCTAAGAAAGAAATCCAGGAATACCAGCATCGAATCCGACTTTCCTGATGAGGATGAAAATGATTCGGGAAATCCGGTTCTNGAAAGGATCGTCAGCAGGGCTTTCAAACTGCTAAGCGATGATTCGCAAATCATACTGACNCTTTTTTCTGAGGGCTATTCATATCAGGAGATAGCTTCGAAGATGAATCTTAAGAATGAAACCTATGCAAGGAGAAAAAAATACCTTAGCAAAGAGTCACTTATGGAATTTGTTAAATTGGATCCTGAATACAAAGATTATCTTGGTTTGCGGTAATAAAAACCAAGGAAAACTAAAATAAGTAAAANAACTGATCCTGATATCAATGCAAGCCTGGTCGAAAAATATATCGGATCGTTATTCCCGTAAATCACAAGGGTCGACCAGAAATATGGATGAGATCTGAGCATGTCTGCATTCTTAAGATAACTGATCCTCGCTTTCCGCAGAGCATTGCTTTTTGATGCACCCTTCTTGAGGTATTTATAATAGCTTTTTACAATCTCGGCACCCGATCTGTCATCTATTTCCCACATCGACATAACAACAGACTTGCTACCTGAATAGACAAATCCTCTGGCCAGACTCAGAATTCCTTCACCTGAGTGTAAAACTCCGGACCCCGTATTACATGAACTAAGAATTACCATCTTCGCATTTAAAGGCACTCCGTACACTTCATAAGTATTAAGGTTGCCGTCTTCAACAGAGTCCTTCTCCTGTGCAAACAGCATTTTGGAATACATTGGATACTGGTCATTCAAAACAGTATGCATTGCAAGATGGATTATATCATATTTACCGGCCTCCGCTTTAAAGACGGATTCCATGGCGTTGTTATTAATATAGAGTTTACCTCCGGTAAGATCAGTAACAAATTCTGCTTCAGTTCTTGCAAACTGAAGATCACGAAGGATTGAAACTCTGGTCTGCCTTGTATTAAGGAGCGAATCAACGTTGATGGTACCAGAATAAACAGGGGCAAATGCTATCAGGCTGTTTGTCAGACTGTAATCCTTTCTCAATGACTCCGAAAGCAGGGTTGCAGAATAGGTGTAAGAAATTCTGAAATCATTCATGAGATACGGGATCTCACTGAAAAGAAAATTATTATCAGGCAAATACCTGCNAGGAATGGCTTCAAAAGGTATATAAGAAAGAATATTGTCGGGAGAGATCAGCAGTTTGTTTGATATAAGATACTTCCGGACAGGTTCAATAATTATTTTGTAAAGATTTAATCCTGCTTTGTTAAATTGAATATAATTGGACTTTGCATTATCTGAGGGCATCGATAAAAGGTTCCTGAATTGTCGGATGTCNTTAAAGAAACTTGTATCTAATTGGACTGTTATTAGTTGCAGGTTTTTCCTATTTGCAACGAAAATATACAGCAATGTATCAGATGCAACGTAATTCAGATAGTTGGTATTCCTGCCTGTTACACCCGGAACATCCGCTGCTTTTATTACTTCAGTATTGTATTTAATTAAGTAATATTCAGGATACTGCTTTTCAATAAGTGATATAAGTGAGTCGCGTTTCTGAGATGCGTTTAAAACCAATCCTTTCCAATCTGAAATTAATGATGCATCAGGAAACTTTTTTAAACTCTCCTCCGAAATTCTCGCCTCGTAAAAACTGATTTCCCTCTTGAGCCTGCGTTCAAGCTCAGATATTTCGGCCGGAATATGAAACTGGGTAGCTTTTAGCTCTCGGGTCGAAGCAAGCAGTCCGGCAACCTTGCTCTTTTCAGAATACTCAAATGCCTTTTCAAGGTATAATTTATTCCCGGTATTTCTATAGCAAAGATCAAAATCGCGGATGGTGAACAGGTAAGAATCCCTGTACCGGTCACCCAGTACAAGCCTGCTTTCGTCTTCACTTATATTGATCCTGACCTTTTCGATCAGTGAAATAATCAGCTCGGAAGTTTCTGACGCAGCCAGAAGATAGTCCATCTNGTTATTGTGGCGGTAAATATCCCAGAGTATGGTGTATTTAGCTTTTAAAACACTTATCGATTTCTGCACGGGTTCTATTAAAGCAATCTTCGGATTTTCAGTTGGCGAATNGACTTTCTTACCTGGGATTTCGGAAAAGAGCAGCTTCTGGATGATTTCAAGGCCCTTTTCTGATTCTCCGTTTTCTGACAGAGCCAGGGAATAACCAAGAAGGACCGGTTCCTTTAATGAAAAATCATTATCATGGGAGTTCAGATATGAAATGCATTTTTCATAGAGTCCAAGAGCCTTTTTAAGATCGACCTTATAATTCCTGAGGTATTCTGCATAATTCTTAAGAACTTCAAAATACTCCCTTGAATCAGGTCCATAGAACTTCTTAGCCCTCTCCAGTGCTTTAAAAATCAGTTCTGCACCCTTATTTATGTTTCCGGCATTACCAAGAACAATTGAAAAACTGTTCATAAAGTTCAGCGACAGAACGGANTTCGATGTTCCTGTCTTTGCAATACCTTTATTGAAATACTCCTCCGATTTATCCTGACGTCCCAGAAAAAAGTAATTTGCCGCAAGACTGTTTAGCAGATTAATATAGTTTTCATCCTCCGGAAGTGAATATTCATTATAGATTGACTCTGCTTTCTCAAGATATAAAACAGCCTTCGAATAATCGGACAGACGGGCATGACATACACCGATATTTGAGTAGAGAATTGCCAAATCCATTTTATAGTTTTCTANGGATCCTCCTGACAGACTTAAAGCCTTGTTTCCATAACTGATTGCTTTGTTGTATTCATTAAGCCCGAAACAGGCATTGACAAGGGATGAATATCCTCTCAGCAACAAGGGGCTTTTTTCACCATAAAGCTTCTTTTCAATTTCAAGTGATTTGAGAGTAAATTCCTCCATTCTCGCGAAATCGNCAAGTTTGCTATAAGCAATACCCAGATTGAAAAGACATTTAGAGTGAATAACTTCGTTGGTCTTCAGTTGTTCACACAATGATGCTGAAAGCTTCAGCCAGTTTATGGCTTCATCATTTTTGCCGGAAGAAAGGTAGTATACACCTATGTAGTACTGTGAATTTGAGGTGATAATATTATCATTATTTTCTTCTCTTAGGGTTTTAAGGATTAAATTAAGATATAACCGTGCCTTTACTGTGTCATTTACAGTTATGGCTGCCTGTAATCCTGAATTGAGCTTCTCAAGGTCCTGTCCGGAATTTCCAATTGCATAAGCGTTCCCTACCCCAAGAAAGAAAATAAAAATGAAGAATTTTATCCTGATAAGATTATTTAGGACCATCCTGGCTGCTGATTTATGTCTTTCCCCGTGCAAAAACGCAAGTTTACAAAAAATGTTATGACAAAACGCAAATTTGAAGATTTTAATTTATGGTAAGTATTTGATTTTCTTATCATAATAAAAAAAGTGAAAAAATAATTGATTTTTTGTTGTCACAAAACCGGGTGTTCCGACATGATACAATAGATTCATTACTGAACTACGTATTACCCGAAATAAGTATCAATGATAAAAAGTAAAAAAATGAAAAACCTGACTNTGAGAAACCTGGACGAGATTTTCAATGAGTATTCACTTACGGTTGAAGAGATGATTTGTGTAAAAGGCGGCAATGCCGGTGAACCTATTTTAAAACCATCCACTCCTCCCATNAAGATTTGATAGTGTTTTTTTGAAAGAGCCTGTTTTAACGTAACCAGGATTTAAATACATTTTTGAGAATTCATATTTGAAATTTGGTATTTCAGATCGGATAGATGCGAAATCCGATATCTTGAAGTATGTTTGGAAAATATCGAGCGTATTGCTCATAAATATCTGACACTTTGCTCTTTGAGAACAATTTTAAATAATATAAACTATGAAAACAATCGATTTTTCATACTTCATCGAAAGGTATAATGCCGGAGAGATGGATGAGGCTGAAAAACAATGGTTCAGGAANGAACTAAAAGGCAACGAGAAACTCCGTAATGAGGTTGATCTGCGCAGAAAAACTGATATTGTTCTTAAAAATCAGGATCTGTTGAACTTGCGNAGTAAACTCAATGCTATTGAGAAGCAGAGGAAAGAACCTACACCGGTCAGAAAACCTTCGCGGTCGGTAAATATCAAGTATGCAGCTGCGATAGCCTGTTTCATAATAATTGGCAGCATTGCCCTGCTTTCCAACAGGAAACTTACCAATGATGAAATTCTTGACCGTTATTATAAACCTTATGAAGCCACATCCGCTTCAAGATCGGGNGTGACAGTAATGAATACAGATTACAACTATGCACTGGANTATTACAAAATCCGCGATTACAGGACCGCAGCCATATATTTCAATAAAGTGCTTAAAACTGATCCGGGCAACATGCAATCTGAATTGTTGAACGGAATCTCGAATTATGAAATACATAATTATCCCGAAGCCAGGGGATCTTTTTCAAAGGTTATCGACCACAAAAACAATTATTATATCGACCATGCCCAATGGTATCTGGCCTTGTGCTATATAAAAACGGATGAAAAGACCAAAGCAATTGAGCAGCTTTCTGATATCGAAAAATCAAAAACGATTTACAGAAAAGATGCCAGAAAGATACTTAAGAGTCTGAAATAAATCAGAACCGGAGACTGGATCACTGTCAAATTTAAATGTTGAATTATGTTTGATCTTTCGGGACACAGCAAGGGAGACTCAGGCGAATCCGGACCAAGAAACAAAGAGGCCGGACAGCCCAGGGAAAAAACAAGCCGGAGCATTATAAACTGTCCCTCTGTTTTGACAGGTTTGTCACGGGAAATGAGGACCCAGATGAATTCTATAGTGGCATTCTCATTTCTGTTGAATAATAAAGAGTACAGTGAAGAAGAAAGAGAAGAATTCAGTACGAACATATACAATTCCTGCGAACAGATAATATCACTTTTTGACAACTTTCTTGATTCTGCTATCATTGATACGGGTAATTCAGGAACAGAATCAGTGTTGTGCAATCCAAGTGTGGAGTTCGGCACTCTTTTTTCGGAGTTCAGGGAGATCCTTAAAAAGGAAAGATACAAGGATTTGATACTTGTTTCTGACAACCAGTCATATCTGGATTCAGAATACCTGATTGATACAAACAGGGTCACACGGGTAATCCGGAATCTGTTCCAGAATGCGCTTAACAATACAAAATCGGGGTACATCAAAGTCGGTTATTCTATTAGGAATGACAAACTGACCTGCTTCGTCGTGGATTCAGGGCAGGGATTTTTTAAATGCAAAGAGTTTCTACAGAGTCAGGATTTATCGCAATCACTGTCAAAATTCAATGATACCTTCACTGCAGTTGGTTTGGTCCTGACAAGGAAGCTGATTCAAATGATGGAGGGATCATTATGGATTGAAAGCAACGGATTAACAGGATCGGGGATCTATTTTTCCATTCCGGTTTCCAGAGTTGTAAACCCGGAAGATGCAACGAATAAATTTTCAAACACCATGAGTACTATCTGATACCAGATGCTATTTCAATTCAATGTCTGAATGCCCTAGCATTAGCAAAGACAGCTGCCACCAAAGCAGCTGTTTTTTTTATTTTTTGTATTCGATTATCTGAACTTCGGTTCGTCTGTTCAGTTTCCGGCCTTCAGAGGTTACATTATCACCTACAGGTGATGCATTACCATATCCTTTATATTTCAGCCTTTGAGCCTGGATCCCTGTCTCAACAAGAAAATCAAGAACAGCAAGTGCTCTNTTTTCCGAAAGATTGAGATTATGTTCGTTACTTCCTGTGGCGTCGGTATAACCTCCGATTTCAACCTTAAGTTCCTTGTTGTTCTTCAAAAGGTCTGACAATCTGTTCAGTTCGGCAAGCGATTCTTTTTTCAGCTTCCATGAATCAACTTCAAAGAAAACATTTGCAAGGAGCATCTTCTCCCCAACTCTGAAGGGACTGAGCATTATCTTTTTCAGGTAAGGCTCCATTGCAGTATGCTGGCCCTCAAGCATGAAATTCTCAGAATAAAACAGATATCCGTCTTTGCTGACATTCAATCCATAATTATTTCCCGACGGTAGACATACAAGAAAATTGCCATTACCGTCAGTAAGTTTGTTTATAACTGATTTTCCGGTTGAAAGATTTACAAGTTCATATTCTGCAATTAGAACCTGCCCTGATTCTTTATCCGTTACCTTACCCTTTAAATAAGAAACCGGATCAGGCTGAACCGCTTCATAAAGTTTGAAAGAGTAAATATTCTTCCCCTCTTTTTCATCTCTTTTTGTTGAAAAATATGCCATTTGTCCGCCCGACTCGATTGTAAGACCCATTTCATCATTGTAAGTATTTATCGGGTAACCAAGGTTTTTCGGATCTGTCCAGGTTGTGTCGTCAAGCATTCTTGAGAAATAGATATCAAGTCCGCCCATTCCTGGCAAACCATCCGAACTGAAGTAGAGGGTTTTTCCATCGAAATGAATGAAAGGCGACATTTCATCTCCTGTTGTATTTATTTTATTGCCCAGATTTCTGGGGGTGCTCCATTTNTTATTTGATTTGTANACGGAATACCAGAGATCTTTTCCACCAATTCCCCCCGGCCGGTTACTGGAGAAAAACAGCATATTGCCTGCTGCATTTATNGAGGGTTGTACCTCCCAGTATTTTGTATTTACAGGNCTCCCGAGGTTTACTGGCATCGACCATTTCCCGTTACTAAGCCCTGAGAAAAATATATCACAGCTTCCAAGGCCACCCGGACGGTCACAAGCAGTAAAATACATATAGGTCCCGTCAGAAGATAAGCTTTGTGCTCCTTCATTCTGATTTGTATTAAGTGGAGCGCCNGCATTTAANGCAGTTTTCCATACTTTATCGGAGAGGTAGCTCAGGTAAAAATCTTCCTGGAAAACAGATTTCCTCAGAACATTCTCACTGGGCCTTTCNTGTCTGGTAAACATAAGGGTTTGCCCATCAGCTGTTATTGATGGCCAGTATTCATCATTGTTTGTATTAATTCCGTCACCAACACTTTCCGGGCTGAACGGGACAGGATTCCTGACAGCTTCAATTGCAAACTGACAGTTTTTAATATTTCTGACAGAAAGGATTCTGTTCTTCTCTGAAATCTTCGGGACGGTCAGGTAAGCATTATAATGCACAAGTGCCTTCTCATACTGTCCCGACATCAATTCAGCCGTCGCCATATTGAAAAATGCATTAGGGTAAAAGGAGGAATCGATCTGAACCGCCTTTTGAAAATGTCCTGCAGCTTCNTTAAATCTTCTCTGTTTCAACAGAAGCTCACCCATCATCATATATGCTTCAAAAAACTTCCTGTCGGTTTCTATTGCCTGATTAAAGTACTGTTCGGCGTTGGCATAATCAATATAATCAAATGCCGTCAGACCTGCTTTATAAGCTTTCAGGGCTTTGGGAGAGGTTGTATGATATTGCTGGGAAAACAGGTTCCCTGGTATTAAGAAGGTTACAATAATGACCGTCACCAATATAATCAGCCTTTCTTTCATACTATGGGATATGCATGTACTTATGAATCTGAAGGGAGATTTTCCAGTGAGGATTTCTTTTGACATATTCAACAATTTCGGGAATGATTGATTTAAACCTGCTCCATTCAGGTTGCAGATAGAGCAGACATCCCTTCCCTGCAAGGCTTCGGTATTTTTCGGCCCAATTAAAATCATCGCCTGTTTCAATAATTACCTTTAATTCATTTGCTTCCAGACAGATATTCCCAACCGGAGGCATATTCTTTTTTGGTGAGAGACAAATCCAGTCCCAACTTCCGCTTAGGGGGTAAGCTCCTGANGTTTCAATAAANGTGCAGATATTGCTTTTTCTCAAACCTGCACATAAATAATCAAGATTCCACATAAGGGGTTCACCACCTGTCACTACAACAGATTTCGTGCCGGACTGAACAGCATTATTAATTATTCTGTCGGTTTCAACCATCGGATGCATNAGGGGATCCCATGAAAAACGCGAATCGCACCAGTTGCATCCTACATCACAACCTCCAATTCTTATAAACCAGGCCGCTTCACCGGCATGATACCCCTCACCCTGAATTGTAAAGAACTCTTCAACAAGTGGAAGGCTGGTAGCATTCCGGTCAGTTTTTCAGATATCCCATCTTTCAAAACGCGATTGTCATAGTTTTTATTTTCCGAAAAGAAGCTCATAATCCCTGACCCTGGCTTTTTTAACCCACTCTTCAGGGATTATTTTCCAGTTGTTCAGTGCAAGAGGCTTTATTGTACCCTTTGCCTCGAGGTTCTTGAGAATATAGTAGCGGAGATCTTTTTCGGTAGACCTAACAAGTCGGTCCGGAATATCCTTTGCTGAAATTCCGGCTGCCGAAAAATGACCTCCTCCCCCGTTACCCCTGTAGGAGTTTACAGCTACAAGGTAGGTTTTTTCGGGGTCGAACGTATTGCCATTTGTAAACGATTTGATTGTCACCCTTTTGCCTTCAGGTTTGCTGACATCAATTGTGTATTCAAGCCCTGCTGCCGAATCGAAATTATATGGCTGATTTCTCAACCAGGCCTGACCGTTCTTCATAACAGGTTTACCATCTTTTGATACCTGAAATTTAAGCAGGTGATCACCAGGTCCCTTCATTGTATTTAACCACCCCGAATATGAAAATTCGAGGTACTTCTTTATTTCAGAGCCGCTCATTGACATAGTATAAAGCATATTTTCAAATCTGTACAGCTTGAACATATCGCTAACCGTTACAGGTCCAGCAGAAATCCTGACATCAAATGATAAAGGAGCTGAAAAAGATATGTCGGCCTTTGTAATGTCAAGCTGAACGGAGTGCACCATGTCGACAAATGGTGAAGAACCAAAATAGGAATCCCTTGAAGAAATTGATGCTTCAGATTTTGCTATCACTTTGCTGACATATTCCAGTATTACGTCTTTCTCAGCTGAGAACTCTGCCAGAAAAGCCTTATCAGGCTCATAATCGTTGACATTGATAATTTTACCTGTGACAGTTTTTTTCATTTTGCCGGATTTCCTGTCCTTGTGGAAAACAACATCAGCCCTTCCGATTTTTTCCGACCTGCTTCCTCCTTCCAGAACCAATACAGTGTCTCCCTTCGAATTGACAAAATTCTTATTCACAACATTATGGTTGTGTCCGCACATAATTATATCGAATCCGGGAACGTTCCAGGCGATGGCAGAGACACCGTTCTCATCATTATGGCTGCCTTCCACAGTCTGATCACCCCTCTCATCCCAACCCGAATGGAACAGACCTATTACAACATCAGGCTTTTCCTTAAGCACCTCCGGCATATAGGTTTTAGCAGTCTCAAGCATATCCCTGAATTCTATTCCTGAATAAAGCTCAGGAGGAAGCCAGTCTGGTACTGATGGTGTTATCATACCAATAACAGCTACACTGATGCCATTTTTTTCAATAATCGTATAAGGCTTGAAATAGGGTTTCCCGGTTGTCTTGTTTATGGCATTGGCAGCCAGCAACGGGAACTTATATTTCCTTACAAGCCTGTCATATACAGCATGTCCGGCCTCGATATCATGGTTACCGACTGTACCTGCATCATAACCGATGAAATTGAGTGCCCCGGCCATTATATGAGGTGATACCGTATCGATAAAGTTGTAATAGTAAACAGCCGGCTGACCCTGCAGATTATCTCCGTTATCAAGAAGAATGACTGGCCTCTCCCCTTTCCTTNCCTGATTTACATAAGTTGAGACTCCGGCCAATGATGCCTTGATCTCTTTCTTTTCGATAAAATCATAAGGTAGAATTACTCCGTGAAGGTCTGTTGTTTCCAGAATTGTGATCGCCTTTTCCTCTTTTACCGAACAAGAAGCCAGTAGGAATGTAATTAAGACTAACTGCCAGATTAGAATTTTGGTTTTTAACATATAATTAAGTTTTAGCTGATGGTAATTTTTTTAGTTAAGATTTTATTTAAACCATAAACATAGGAAAGAATATTTACTTTAGATTATTTTTATAATCCGAAATGGAAAGCTCAAGGTTAATTATTGTTAATGTGAGTAGTGAGATCTAAAATAAGTTTATGGTTCAGACTGGATTGGAACAGGTCAGATTAAAACTTCCCGCACGGCTTAACGGGAAGAAAATAGGTGTTTTATGCCATGCACCAAGCATATCATCCGATTTTAAGCATATTACAACTATTTTATATGAAAGCAAGGAGTGTTTCCTCACAGGAATTTTCGGTCCGCAGCATGGACTCTTTGGTCAGACACAGGATAATATGATTGAATGGAACAGCAACAGACATCCTGTATATGGAATCCCGGTCTTCAGCCTTTATGGTGAAAACAGAAAGCCCACCTCTGAAATGCTCAGTGAAATTGAAGCTTTGGTGATTGATCTGCAGGATGTAGGAGCAAGATTGTACACATATATCTGGACAGTAAAGCTATGTATTGAGGCTTGTGCCGAATCTGGCTTACCTGTCTGGATACTTGACAGACCAAATCCTATCGGAAGACTGCCCTTTGACGGTCCTGTTCTGAAAGAGGAGTATTTTACATTTGTTGGTGGTGCTTCAATACCTTTATGCCACAGGATGACATTGGGAGAGATGGCGTTATGGATCAGGGAAAAATATTACAAAAACTGTGATTTAAATATAGTCTGGATGAAAAACTGGAAGAGAAATTCTCTTTACAGTGAATCAGGTCTGCCCTGGATACTTCCCTCCCCCAACATGCCTACCTTGAATTCAGCACTGGTCTATCCCGGTACCGTTCTGATAGAGGCTCTTAATATTTCAGAGGGAAGGGGAACAACTATACCCTTTGAACTGTTTGGTGCCCCCTTTATTGACCCGGAAAAACTAAAGAAAAACCTGGATCAGAGAAATATTCCCGGATGTGTTTTCCGTGAACATGCTTTTATACCGACATTTAATAAATTCGCTGGCATTGCATGCAATGGTCTTCAGATACATGTGACCCAACCTTCGCTTTTTTATCCGGTTGGAACCGCCTACGAGATCCTTGATGCAATAATTGAGACAAGCCCCTCCGGATCAATGAAATTCAAAGATCCTCCCTATGAGTATGAGTATAAGCTGCTGCCTTTCGATATATTGTCGGGGGATTCAGTAATGAGAACGTCTCTGATGAATCGAGTTCCTGCCGCATTTGAACGTCAGCGATGGAAAAGTGAAATTGATGATTTCAGGGAAGAATTCAGACAGTTTTCTGTNTATCCGGAATAGAGTTGATTACTTGTATATCAGGTTTATAATCTCCTGACTGCNTTTGTAAGTTTTTCAATTAGTTGCTGAGGGAAAATAGGTTTCACAATATAATCATCAAAACCCGATGCAATTATTTTCTCCCGATCTCCAAGCAGACTGTAGGCTGTCTGGGCAATTATAATGACATCAGAACGGAATTCCCTTATGATCTTTGCTGCCCCATAACCATCGATAAATGGAAGCTGAATATCAAGCAGGATTATATCAATATCGGGATTTGCTTTTGCTGCCGCTATTGCCTCCCTGCCATCGCAAGCGATCANCAGTGATGCTCCGGTCCTTTCAAGTATCTTGTTAAGATAGAGCCGGCTTGATACATCATCCTCGACAATCAATATTTTTTTTGTCCTTAAATATTCATTTTCCATTTGAATCAGCTTTATTCAAAAAGTCCGTCATCCCTGAGAAGAAGAAGAATTGCAGATTGAGGAACAACCAGGTATTTTTCATTGTTAAATTCGATCTCGATTGCGCTGTTCTGAAGGTATACTGCCTGATCACCCTCTTTTGGCTGCAAAGGAACATATTTAGGTTCATCGTTCCGGTTCTTCCATGGCTCATCCGTATCATTGACAGAGGGGATCGGATAACCCGGACCCACCTTAAGAACATATCCGATCTGCACTTTTTCATTTTCATTGACCCCTGGTGGAAGAAACAGACCGCTTTTGGTTTTCGCCTGTGGAACTTTAGGCTTAATCAGTATCCTGTCCCCGATAACTATCAGTTTCTGAAGATCTTTCTCATCAAGCAATACGCTCATAGGTTCTATCTTTTAGGACAAAAATATCAATTTCTGAATTACCCAGAAACTGTCTGGACATAAATAACTAATATTGTGATATGGTATGAACGAAAGTTCACTCTCTTTATTTCATTTATGAAACCGGACACATACCTGACTATCAAAGCTTTTTCGCAGGGCCTTTATAAAGAGAAGGGAAGCAGGTTTATNGCCCAGGCATGGCCAGTAACGACCCAGGAAGAGATTAAATCAATTCTGGATAGTATAAGGAAGGAGCATCATTCAGCAAAACACCATTGTTTTGCATGGATGCTTGGGCAAGACAGAAAGACGTTCAGGGTAAATGATGATGGGGAACCTTCAGGCAGTGCAGGCAAACCCATACTTGGGCAGATCAACTCCTATAACCTTACAAATATNCTGATAGTTGTTGTCAGATATTTCGGAGGTAAGCTTCTTGGTGTAAGCGGTCTCATAAATGCTTACAGGTCAGCTTCAGAATCAGCACTTAAGAACGCCGGAATNATAGAATTANGCAATAAGGATTACTATGAGCTCAGATTTCCTTATTCTGCGATCAATGATGTGATGAAAGTTATAAAGGATGAGGAAGCAGGTCAGTCGGAACAAATAATTGAGCTCGAATGCAGGATAATAATTAATTTCAGGACCTCCTCCAGGGAGCGGATTCTGAATTCTCTTTCAAGGATAGGAGGTCTGAGATACAGTCATAAGGGTACATTTTAGCTCCGGATGAATAGTTAAAAGTTGTAAGTAACTTATCAACATGCCATGAATAAGAGGCTTTTACTGAATAATTTTGCTTATATAGTATTTTACTTCTTCTAAATGGCTATTACAATGAAAAACAGAAGTTTGGTATCAATCGATGATCTGTCAACCGATGAGGTCCTTAAGGTCCTTGACGATGCGGCAGGATTCGAAAAGGATCCGGTCAGGAAGCTGCTTGAAGGCAAGGTAATTGCAACTCTGTTTTTTGAACCATCTACCCGGACCAGGCTTAGCTTTGAAAGTGCCATTAACCGGCTTGGCGGTAAAATTGTTGGCTTTTCTGATGCTGGTGTTTCGAGCGTTTCAAAGGGAGAAACTCTCCATGATACAATCAGAATGGTGAGCAACTACAGCGATCTGATAGTTATGCGGCATCCGATTGAAGGAAGTGCAAGGTATGCCAGCGAAATATCTTCAGTTCCGGTAATAAATGCAGGTGACGGTGCCAATCAGCACCCGACGCAGACACTCCTTGATCTTTACTCTATCCGCAAAACTCAGGGTACCCTCGATAATCTTAATATTTTCATGGTTGGCGACCTTAAATACGGAAGAACGGTTCACTCCTTAATGATGGCGATGTCGAGATGGAACACTACCTTCAATTTTATCTCTCCTGAAGAACTCAAGATGCCTGAAGAGTTTAAACTTTATCTGGAGAACCTGGGATTGAAATATTATGAGCACCTCGACTTTACTGAAATTATTTCAAGGGCGGATATAATATATATGACAAGGGTTCAGAAAGAGAGATTTTCAGATCCGATTGAATATGAAAAAGTTAAGAACGTTTANGTTCTAAAGAATGCCATGCTTGCAAATACGAAGCCTAATATGCGAATTCTTCATCCATTGCCCAGGGTTAATGAAATTCACACGGATGTCGACACTAATCCGAAGGCATATTATTTCGAACAGGCTCTGAACGGGGTCTATACTCGCCAGGCAATATTATGTTCACTTTTAGGAATAAAATAACAGGAGGGATACTATGAAAGAACCTAAACAGCTAAGTGTAAGTGCTATACAAAATGGGACTGTAATTGATCATATTCCTGCCAGGAACCTGTTCAAAGTGATTTCGATTCTTGGATTGGATCATATTCACAATCAGATAACTTTTGGGACAAACCTTGAGAGTAAAAAGCTGGGAAGGAAAGCTATTATAAAGATTTCTGATAAATATTTCGAGGATGAAGATATAAACAGAATTGCTCTTGTGGCACCTGATGCAAAACTGAATATTATCAGGGATTATGAAGTTGTCGAGAAAAAGGTTGTGGAGGTTCCGGATGTTATCGTTGGAATTGCCAAATGCATGAATCCTAAATGCATAACCAACTTCGAATCCGTTACCACACGCTTCAGGGTGGTCTCAAAAAAGAATGTATCGCTTAAGTGCCACTACTGTGAAAAGATCACGAATCAGGAAAACCTGCATATAATATAGATCCGCTCCCCCCCTAAACGGTTATTAAAATGTCTCATTATAGCCCCCTTCATGGGGTTGGGGGCTTATCTCAGCCTTTCGTATGATTTAACCAGTTTTTCATCTCTTTTTATTCCCATGTAAGCCAGAATGCCGGAAATAAGAATTAGAAAAGGAATGATCATTTTAAATCCGGGAACCGGTTCTGCCTGGAATTTCCCTGTGACCCGGAAGAAATAGAACAAAATTAATCCTACAAATAGTATTGTTAAAAGAATAACAATACCCGCTACTTTGAGCTGAACCTTCCTCTTCTTAAACAGAAAAATAGCTGAAAATGACAGGATGCAGATTAAAAGGATAATCACCGAGAGCGGAATTAAACTCGCAATAATTTCGGGGTTCNCTCCCGTCTGCGTTTTCCAGATTCCCATAAAGTTCATGTAATACTCAGTTCCTGAATTGTTAAAGAACTTTAAAAATTTTCCATTAAGGAATAACAGCGACATTATGGATGTCAATAACAAGAATAGTGACTGAATTCTCTGTATCATTTTTTCGGGATTATTTTAAAATCTGCAGTTTGAATTTACTTACCATTTTTGTGGAAATATACGGAATGATGGATAAATCAGAATCGGTTTTATAATAATTTAACATATTTTTCAATTTACAGGTTACATAATGACCTCTAAATGATCTACATTTGTCGCTTCCTGACCCATTGGATATTAGATGTTGAACTTTAGTTATTTTAAACTGTTAGGAGACAAGAATAAATTCAATTAGTATAAATTCCTATGAAGAAAAGAAACAATCTTATAATCACAATTTTGCTTATAGTTGTGGCTGCAGTGATAATACTATATCCTAAAATTAAACCTCTCCTGGGTTCCAAATCGGATAACCCGGGTATGGAAGCTCAGGGTTCTGGCAGAGGACCTGGTTCAGGGCAATCCAGGCAAGTGCTAAATGTGAGCGGTTTCCTTATAACCCCCCGTCAGCTTAATGATTTGTATAAGAGTACCGGTACATTGAAGCCCGATGAACAAGTTGAGCTTGCGTTTGAGACTTCCGGTAAAATAGTAGGTATTAATTTTACTGAAGGGACACGCGTAAAAGAAGGAGACTTGCTCGCAAAAATAAATGATAAGCCTTTGCAGGCGCAGCTTGAGAAGCTTACTGCCCAGAAAAAATTGATCGAGCAAAAAGAGTTCCGGCAGAGAAGCCTTCTTGACAAGGACGCCATAAGCCAGGAAAGTTATGATCAGATAGTTACAGAACTTCAAACTGTTCAGGCCGATATTAACCTTGTAAAGGCACGGATATCCGAAACAGAACTGCGTGCTCCATTTAACGGGATTATCGGTTTAAGGTATGTAAGTGAGGGGAGTTTCACAAATCCATCGACAAAAATCGCCAGACTGGTAAAAATCAGTCCTATCAAGCTTGAGTTTTCAATCTCAGAGAAATATGCCGGACAAGTTCAGATAGGTTATCCGGTTTCATTCACCGTAGAAGGGACGAACAAGACATTTGAGGCTTCAGTATATGCCGTTGATCCACAGATAGAAGAAAATACAAGGACGATAGTAATTAGGGCCCTTTATCCAAATAAGAATGAAGAGCTTAAATCGGGCCGTTCGGCTTCCATCACTCTTCTCCTTTCAAAGATTGACAACACAATAGCCATTCCATCAGAAGCTCTCATTCCGGAGATGGAGGGAGAAATGGTTTATATTTTCCGTAACGGAAAGGCTTCTGCTGTAAAGGTTCAGACCGGATTACGCACCGAATCGTTGATCCAGATTGTAGACGGACTAAAGTTTGGGGACACGTTGCTCACTTCGGGTATTCTACAGCTCAGGCAAAGCCTGCCAGTTGTTCTTGATACCCTGATAACAAATTAAATCATAAGTAACCAATTAGTTATGAGTCTATCATCCGTAAGTATAAATCGACCGGTACTCGCAACCGTTTTTGCAATTATAATCCTACTGTTTGGGATTGTAGGTGTCACCTTTCTCGGGATAAGGGAATTTCCGAGTGTCGATCCTGCAATTATAACAGTCAGCACCTCATATCCCGGCGCCAACTCAGATGTAATAGAAACACAGATAACCGAGCCACTGGAGCAGAACATAAACGGAATCCCGGGTGTACGCTCTCTTACAAGCATCAGCCGGCAGGGTGGCAGTAATATTACCGTTGAATTTGAACTTTCAGTCGATCTCGAAACCGCTGCAAATGATGTCAGGGATAAAGTCTCCCAGGCAATGAGATTTCTGCCGCGCGACTGTGATCCGCCTACTGTAGCCAAAGCTGATGCAGATGCCAATCCAATACTGTTTCTTACTGTTGAAAGCAGTAAAAGATCACTGCTGGAGCTTTCTGAGGTTGCCGATCTCACTTTGAAACAGCAGCTTCAGACAATATCGGGAGTAAGTGCCGTAAACATTTTCGGTGAAAAAAGGTATGCCATGCGTTTATGGATCGATCCGGTAAAGCTGGCAGGATACCAGCTGACTCCTATGGATGTACGAAATGCAATTAACCGTGAAAATGTTGAGCTGCCATCAGGAACAATCGAAGGCACAAACACTCAGCTTACAATAAGGACGCTTGGACTCATGACAACCCCAAAGGAATTTAATGATCTTATTGTTAAACAGTCGGGTGATCAGATAGTACGTTTCAAGGATATCGGCCGTGCCGAATTAGGGCCCGAGGATATACGCGGAATCCTTAAAAGGGACGAAGTCCCTATGGTTCAGATTGCAATTATCCCGCAACCAGGCTCAAATCATATAGATATTGTCGACGAGACCTACAGACGGCTTGATTATATCAGAAAGGATCTTCCTGACGATGTAAAAGTCAATGTCAATTACGACAATACTGAATACATTCGTTCTTCAATAAAAGAGGTTAAGAGTACAATATATATAGCATTCGCACTTGTTGTAGTCATTATATATTTCTTTCTCCGCAGCTGGAGGGCGACGCTGATTCCGATACTTGTCATTCCCGTATCCCTTATTGGTTCCTTCTTCATTATGTACCTGGCAGGGTTTACGATAAATGTTCTTACTCTGCTCGCCATTGTTCTGGCGATTGGTATTGTAGTCGATGATGCCATTGTTGTTATGGAGAATATTTATGTCAAAGTTGAATCGGGATTGAACCCTGTTGAAGCAGCATTGAAAGGTTCAAAGGAGATTTATTTTGCAATTATTTCGACTACAATAACACTTATCTCTGTCTTTTTTCCGATAGTATTCCTTCAGGGAATCACAGGCCGTCTTTTCAGGGAATTCAGTATTGTAATGGCAGGTGCAGTAGGAATATCAGCATTTCTGGCACTTTCACTTACACCCATGGTCTCTTCCAAACTGTTAAGACATGAAAAAAGACACAGCTGGTTTTTCAGGAAAACAGAACATTTTTTTGACAGATTGAACACAGTTTACAAGAATTCATTAGGATCATTTCTTAAACACCGCAGGTTTGCATTTGTTATCCTTGCAGTTTCTCTGGGGACTGTTTTACTCCTCTGGAATACAATACCTTCGGAAATGGCACCAATGGAAGACCGTTCACAGATCACTATCAATACTTCAGCTACCGAAGGAGCAACTTATGAATATATGCTTGCCTATTGTGATGATATCGCAAAGCTTGTCGAGGAAAAGGTACCTGAACGACTGAGTTTTACCACAATGGTAAGAGGTGGTGGTATGGGAAATATCAGAATTATGCTTGTGAAACCTGATGAAAGAAAAAGGTCCCAGCAGGAGATTGCTGATGCCTTAACGGTTGACCTGAGAAAAAAGACAAAGGCAAGGGCATTTGTAATGCAGCAGTCAACGTTTGGCAGCAGGCGTATGGGAATGCCCGTTCAATATGTTCTGCAGGCCACGTCTATTGATAAGTTAAGGGAAGTGCTTCCAAAATTCATGGCCAAAGTTATGGAAAGTGATATTCTCCAGATGGCTGATGTAAACCTTAAATTCACAAAACCTGAATTAAGAATCCATATTAACCGTGAGAAGGCCATTACCCTCGGAGTTTCAACTCAGAATATCGGGCAAACACTTCAGCTTGCTCTCAGCGGACAGCGTTTCGGATATTTTTTCATGAATGGTAAACAATATCAGATACTCGGAGAGCTTGCAAGGGCTGATCGCAATAAACCGCTGGACCTTAAATCATATTATGTTAGAAGCAACAGTGGCGAGATGATCCAGTTTGACAATCTGGTTACTCTTTCGGAGGAGACTGCACCTCCCCAGCTTTACAGGTATAACAGGTTTGTTGCCGCAACAGTTTCTGCCGGTCTTGCCAAAGGAAAAACAATGAGTGAAGGACTTGCTGAAATGGACAGGATTGCTGCTGAAGTTCTTGATGATTCTTTCAGAACTGCCCTTTCAGGCGATTCGAAGGATTTTCGTGAAAGTTCATCAAGCTTAATGTTTGCATTTATGCTTGCATTGATTTTAATCTTCCTCGTTCTCTCTGCGCAGTTTGAAAGCTTTAAAGATCCGTTGATAGTTATGATGACAGTGCCGCTGGCTCTAACAGGTGCTTTGATCTTTATGTGGTACTTTGGCATTACAATGAACATTTTCAGCCAGATAGGCTTAATTATGCTCATCGGCCTTGTATCGAAAAACGGGATCCTTATTGTTGAGTTCGCGAACCAGAGGAAATCTGCAGGTATGTCGAAAATTGATGCAATTAATCATGCCGCTGCTTCGAGGTTCCGCCCTATTCTGATGACAAGCCTGGCAACCATTCTCGGGATTTCGCCTCTCGCACTTGGTTTGGGTGAAGGTGCACAGAGCAGGATTGCGATGGGAACAGCCGTTATTGGCGGGATGGTCTTTGCTACTTTCCTTTCCCTTTATATTGTTCCGGCTATTTATACTTATGTATCAAGTGAAACAAAAAAGAGCTCTGATGAAACCCATATGATCGACAGGAATCAAAAAAACGAATAAAGATAGTTTCCAAACATGTGTGGTTCAATCATACCATTGAAATAAATTATGTTATGATGAAAATAAAGTTACTTCTATTTAATACAATATTTTTTCTTGTTTCCTCAGAAGTTCCAGGTCAGATTGTTTACGATCTGAACGGATGTATCAGGACAGGCCTTGAGAATAACTTTTCGCTTCTGATTGTAAAAAACAGTGAAACAATTGCAAAGAATAATTATACTCTCGGAAATGCCGGGTTCCTTCCAAGTCTGAATCTAAACGGCAGACACAGCGGGACTATAAACGATATTACCAGGAATCAGACTGACGGCAGCCAGACTACCAGTGACGGGGAACGCAATACTACAACATCAGCAGGTCTTGCGATGGATCTCACTATTTTCAATGGCTTTAGTGTGCAAACAACATATAAAAAGCTGGGTGAACTAAAGCAAATCGGTGAGCTTAACACCCAGCTCGCTGTTGAGAACCTGGTAGCTGACATTATTTCGGGATATTATAATTATAT